>Ga0247831_1000021_pt1 | contig 286347 bp, 278 predicted proteins | sample LaCruzMarch2015__9_FD_192406 | JGI IMG/M metagenome (GOLD analysis project Ga0247831, IMG submission 192406) | Freshwater microbial communities from meromictic Lake La Cruz, Castile-La Mancha, Spain - LaCruzMarch2015_1m | ecosystem: Environmental > Aquatic > Freshwater > Lake | place: Spain... | reverse complement strand
CTTGAACGCCGAGTCATGGTTCCTGCGTTTCGACATGTCTGTTCTCCTCGTTATTGGAGACCAGCAGACGTCAGATCGTAGCTTCCGTCACTGTCCGATTTTCGGGGGGTAGCTCAGTCGGCGTGTTCATCACCGGCCTGTCGCTGGCGGGGGTTGATGACTACTGGCAGAAATTCGCGGCCGGATGCCTTGTCATCATCGCCGTGGCACTTGACCAATGGCTGCGGAGGGCTTCGCAATGACCGCCGATGTGACGCCGATCCTGCAGGCCAAAGGTCTGATGAAGCGCTACGGCACTGTCGTCGCCATGAACGGCTGCGACTTCGGCCTGATGCCTGGCGAAATCCTGGCTGTGATCGGCGACAACGGCGCAGGCAAATCGACGATGATCAAGGCGCTGTCGGGCGCGGTCATCCCCGACCATGGCGAGATCCTTCTCGATGGCAAGCCGGTGCAGTTCCGCAGCCCCGACGATGCCCGCAGCCTTGGGATCGAGACGGTGTATCAAAACCTTGCCATGTCCCCGGCGTTGTCCATCGCCGACAACATGTTCCTCGGCCGGGAGTGGCGGGTACAGGGGGTCATGGGCACCGTCTTTCGCAAGCTGGACCGCGCGCGGATGGAAAAATTTGCGCGGGACAAGCTGTCAGAGCTTGGCCTGATGACGATCCAGGACATCACCCAACCCGTGGAAACCCTGTCGGGCGGCCAGCGCCAAGGGGTGGCGGTGGCACGGGCGGCGGCCTTTGGATCGAAGGTCGTGATCCTCGACGAACCCACCGCTGCCCTTGGGGTCAAGGAAAGCCGCCGCGTGCTAGAGCTGATCCGAGACGTGCGTGCGCGGGGCATCCCGATCATCCTGATCAGCCACAACATGCCGCATGTGTTCGAGGTGGCAGACCGCATCCACATCCACCGGCTTGGTCAAAGGCTGTGCGTGATCCGGCCGCAGGATTACTCCATGTCGGACGCGGTGGCCTTCATGACCGGTGCCAAGCTGCCCGAAGGCGTGACAGAACCTGTCTGAGCAGACCCCACCTGAACGAAGCCACATGCAACAACGGCAAGGCGGCAGCGTCGGTCTAACCTGACGGTCCGCCGCACCCGCCCCCAAGACCGCTGCCTCCGGCGGGAGTATTTGCCAAGGAGCAATTGCCAAGGTTGCGCCCCACCCGACGAGACTTGCGTCTGGGCTTGGTGTCCCGCGCCGGGCGGGGCGACTTGCTCCTTGCGGTCATCGGGACTCCTCCCTGTACCGCGCGGCCAGTGTTCCAAGGCGGGGTAAAGATCCGCTTAACGGCTTGCACCTTGCCAAATACTCCCGCCGGAGGCCCTGTCTTGCCGCCAAGGCGATGTCGAAAGCCGCACCGCGTCAGCGCCGTCCGCAGGGGCTCGATGCCCCTAAGGACGGCTCCCCGTCGCAATGGTGCGACTGCCGACGACATGAACCCTTGACCCCAGCCCCAAATCGCCGGACACCAATCTGCACGAAAGGATGTTGCCGGAATGTCCATCGCCTTGATTGCAGTCTTGCCGTTTGTAGGGGCGCTTATCCCAGGTCTGATGATCCGGGCAGGACGCGATGCCGCGGCCGCCATAAGTGGTGCGGTGACGCTTTTGGCGCTGGTGCTTCTGGTCTCGCACGCGCCTGAGGTTCTGGGCGGCGGCACGGTACAGACCCGGATCGACTGGCTGCCCGCGCTTGGCCTCAACGCCACGTTCTTTCTTGATGGGCTTGGGCTTTTGTTTGCCGGGCTGATCCTGGGGATCGGACTTTTGATCATCCTCTACGCCCGCTTCTATCTGGCCGACCTCGACCCGATGGGGCAGTTCTACACCTACCTACTCCTCTTTCAAGGCGCGATGCTGGGGATCGTGCTGTCCGACAACATCCTTCTTCTCCTGATCTTCTGGGAGCTGACCTCGCTGTCGTCTTTTCTTCTGATCGGCTACTGGAACCACCTGCCCGAAGGCCGCCAGGGCGCGCGGATGGCGCTGGCGGTGACCGGGGGCGGGGGTCTGTGCTTGATCGCGGGCATGCTGATCCTGGGCGGGATCACCGGCAGCTACGACCTGACGGTGATCCTTGGGCAGAAGGATCTGATCCAGGCCAGCGACTGGTATCTGCCCGCGCTGATCCTGATCCTCTTGGGCGCGTTCACCAAATCGGCGCAGTTTCCGTTCCATTTCTGGCTGCCGCATGCGATGGCCGCGCCGACTCCGGTTTCGGCTTACCTCCATTCGGCGACGATGGTGAAGGCGGGGCTGTTCCTCATGGCGCGGCTTTGGCCGGTGCTTGCGGGCACGCCAGAGTGGTTCTGGATCGTTGCCACCACCGGGCTTGTCACCATGGTCGTCGCCGCCAAGATCGCGCTTTTCAAGGACGATATGAAGGCGCTTCTGGCCTATTCCACCGTCAGCCATCTGGGGTTGATCACCATGCTTTTGGGCTTTGGCACCAAGGCTGCCGCCACGGTGGCGGTGTTTCACATCCTGAACCACGCGACCTTCAAGGCGGCCCTCTTCATGACTGCGGGCATCGTGGACCACGCCGCCCATACCCGCGACCTGCGCCACCTTGGCGGGCTTCGCACCCTGATGCCAGTGACCTTTGCCATCGCCCTGTTGGCCAGCCTGTCGATGGCGGGCATCCCGCCCCTGAACGGGTTCCTGTCCAAGGAGATGATGCTGGAAGAGGCTGCCCATACCCTCTGGCTGACCCCTTGGGCTATGGGGGTGCTTGCCACCCTTGGTGCGCTCTTTTCGGTGGCTTACAGTTTCCGCTTTCTGGCCCACGGCTTCCTTGGCCCGGTGCGCAGCGATTATCCCCATGCCCCGCACGACCCCGAGGCGGGTCTGTGGGCATCCCCGGCGCTGCTGGCGGCGCTGGTGGTGGGGATCGGGCTGTTCCCGATGCTTGCCGCTGCCTGGCTGGTGGATGCCGCCGCCGGCGCCGTGACGGGTGAAGGCGTCACGGTCAAGATCAGCCATTGGCACGGGCTGGAGGCGGCGGCGCTTTGGATGTCGCTGGTGGCAATCGGTGGCGGGCTGGCGCTGCTGGGCCTTTATCCGCGCCTGCGAAAGCTATGGGATGCTGCGCCGAAACCCGAGGCGAAGCCGATCTTTGACGCGCTGATCAGGGCCCTTGCCAGCGCAGCACAATTTGTGACTGAACGTTTACATAACGCCTCACTGTCGCGGGCGGTGGCGGTGGCGGTGCTGGCGATTGTCGCGGCGGCAACCTGGGCTTTCTGGGGCGGCAGCCATGCCCCCGGAACGCGGGCGCTACTGCCGGTTGACCCGGTGGTGGCCAGCCTCTGGGCGGTGATGGTGCTGGCGGCACTTGCGACCCCGGCCTGGCATGGCAACCGGCTGGTGGCGCTGATCCTGACCGGAGTCGTTGGGCTGCTGATCGCGCCATTGTTCGCCTTCTTCTCGGCCCCCGACCTGGCCCTGACCCAGATCGCGGTCGAGGTGGTGACGATCCTGCTCATGCTCTTGGCGCTGCACTTCCTGCCCGCCACGACCCCGGTGGAAGGCCCTGGCGCAAGGCGGCTGGGGGATGCGGCGGTGGCCGGGGTCGCCGGGGCGGGGATCGGCTGGCTGGCCTATCAGATGCTGGTGCGCGAGGCGGCCTTTGCCCCGATTTCGGCCTTTCATCTGGCGCAATCCAAACCCGGCGCGGGCGGCACCAATGCGGTCAACACCATCATCGTCGATTTTCGCGGCTATGACACCTATGGCGAGATCATCGTGCTGGGCATCGCCGCGCTGATCATCTTTGCCCTGGCCGAAACCCTTCTGCGCAGCCCCACCGTCACCCGCCGCCTGGCCGCCATGCCCCGCCAGCGTGAGGACGGCGACCGCCACCCGGTGATGCTGGTGATGGCTGCGCGGCTGTTGCTGCCAATGGCGATGATGGTCGGGGTCTATATCTATCTGCGCGGCCACAACATGCCCGGCGGCGGCTTTGTCGCGGGGCTGGTGTTCGCGATTGCCTATCTGATGCAATACCTCGCTTCGGGCTATGCCTTTAGCCACGCACGCCAGCGCCGCGAACATCATGCGCTGATCGGCTGGGGGGTCTTGATCGCCTCGCTGACCGGGGCGGGGGCCTGGGTGGTGGGGCTGCCGTTCCTAACCTCAGCCTATGGCTATTTCGAAATCTGGCCGCTGGAGGAGTTTGAGCTGGCCACCGCTGCCCTCTTTGACCTTGGCGTGTTCCTGTGTGTGCTGGGGGCGGTCCTTTTGGCGCTGGCATCGCTTGCCCGGTTGGGTCTGCGCACGGGAGAGGCGGCGAACACCCGCGCCTTCGACATTGATCCCAACCGGGAGGCCCGCTGATGGAGTTGTTGCTCGCCAGCCTGATCGGGGTGCTGACCGCCGTGGGCATCTACCTGATGCTGCGGCTGCGGACCTTTCCGGTGATCCTGGGCCTTACGTTCATTTCCTATGCGGTGAACCTGTTCATCTTCGCGTCGGGTCGGCTGGTGGTGAACGCGGCCCCGATCATCGGCACCGGTGACGCCTATGCCGACCCGCTGCCGCAGGCGCTGGTGCTGACCGCGATCGTGATTTCCTTTGGCATGACGGCGGTCCTGATGATCCTGGCCATCGCGGGGCACCTCGAGGCCGGGCATGACCGGGTCAACATGGACCAGCCGGAGGATCGCCCGTGATGGGTCACTGGATCATCGTGCTCGTGGTTCTGCCCGCGATGGTTGCGGGGCTGATGGTGCTGGCGATGCGCGGCGATCTGGTCTTGCAGCGCGTGGCCTCGGTTGCGGCAATCCTGACCCTGAACGCGATTGCCTGGGCGCTGTTGTGGTCGGCGACGGTGCAGGGGCCCGAGGCTTATTTCCTTGGTGACTGGCCCGCGCCTTTCGGAATCGTGCTGATGCTGGACCGGCTGTCGGCGCTGATGCTGGTGCTGTTGGCCGGGCTGGCGCTGGCGGTGGTGCTTTATGCCATCGGCTCGGGCTGGGACGGCAGGGGCGCGCATTTCCATGCGCTGTTGATGTTCCTGCTGATGGGGATTGGCGGGGCATTCCTGACCGGGGATGCCTTTAACCTCTTTGTGTTCTTCGAGGTCCTTCTCATCGCCTCCTACGGGTTGATGGTGCATGGCGGGGGGGGCGAGCGGACGCGGGCGGGCATCCAATATGTCGCGTTCAATCTAGTCGGATCGTCGGTGTTTCTGATTGCTCTGGCGCTGGTCTATGCGGTGACGGGAACGCTGAACCTGGCCGACCTCGCCGAAAAGCTGCCAGCCCTTCCTAAGGGCGACATGGCGCTGATCCGGGTGTCGGCGGTGCTCCTCTTGGCGGTTTTTGCGATCAAGGGCGCGCTGGTGCCGTTGCAGTTCTGGCTGCCGGGCACCTATGCCCATGCGCCGGGGGTGGTGGCCGCGATGTTCGCGGTGATGACCAAGATCGGGGCCTATGCCACCTTGCGCTTCGGCACGCTGGTCTTTCCGCCCGACCTGCCCGCGACGGGGGATCTGGTCGGCACGCTGGTCCTGCCTGCCGCCCTGGTAACGCTGGTGGTCGGCGCGGTCGGGGTGCTGGGGGCTACGACCCTGCCCCGGCTGGTGGCCTTTGCCGGGATCGGCTCGATGGGGACGGTGTTTCTGGCGATAGCGGCCTTTACCCCGCAGGCGACGGCGGCGGCGCTTTACTACATGATCCATTCCACCCTTGCGACTGCCGCGCTGTTTCTGGTCGCCGATCTTGTGACCCGCCGCCGTAGCCACGCCGGGCTGCGAGAGGTGGGGCCCGCCATCGCCCAAGCCGGGCTGATCGCGGCGCTGTTCATGGCTGCCGCCATCGCGCTGGCCGGGCTGCCGCCCCTGTCGGGCTTTATCGGCAAGCTTCTGGTTCTTGATGCCTTCCGCGCCGAAATGGGGCTGGTCTGGCCCGTGGTCCTGGGATCGTCCTTCCTGATGATCCTTGGCTTTGCCCGCGCCGGATCGCGGCTGTTCTGGTCGCCTGCGGCAACCGACCCCGCGCCCCACCCGGTTGAGGGGTTGGCCTTCTGCGCTACCTTTGCGCTGATCGCCGGGCTTGCGGTGCTGACCCTGCTGGCAGGCCCGATAACCGACTGGCTGTCGGCCACGGCCGAGGCGCTTTACGACCCCGCCGCCACCATCGCCGCCAACCGCCTTGGCCAGGAGGGATAGCCGACATGTTGCGCCGCCTCTTCCCCCACCCTGCGCTAAGCCTGGCCTTGGTCGGGCTGTGGTTCCTGCTGGTCGCACAGTGGAACCTCGGCAATCTGGTCCTGGCCTGCCTGCTTGCAACGATCCTGCCGCTGATGACCTCGGCCTGGTGGCCCGAGCGGCCCCGGATGCAGCGCCCGGTCGCCTTTGCCGCCTATGTGGTGCTGGTCCTGTGGGACATCATCGTGGCGAATTTTCAGGTGGCGCGGATTGTGCTGTTCATGCCGCGCGACCAGATCCGGTCGGCCTGGGTGACGGTGCCGCTGGACCTGCGCACGCCCGAGGCAATCACCCTTCTGGCTGGCACGATCACCATGACGCCCGGCACCCTGACCGCCGACATGTCGGCCTGCGGGCGGGCGCTTCTGGTCCATTCGCTGCATGCCCCCGACCCCGATGCCGTCCGCGACGACATCAAGGCCCGCTACGAGACCCGTCTGAAAAGGATTTTCGAATGATCCTGTCCTATGCCCTGGGCTTTGCCCTGACCTGCTTTGCGCTGGCGCTGGTCTTGAACCTGATCCGGCTGGCCACCGCCCCCACCCTGACTGACCGGATCCTGACGCTGGACACGATGACCGTGAACGCCATCGCGGTGGTGGTCCTTTACGGGGTCTGGGCGGGGACAGGGCTTTACCTAGAGGCGGCGGTCCTCCTCGCCCTCACCAGCTTTGTCGGCACCGTCGCCTATGCCAGGTTCCTTTTGCGGGGGAGCATCATCGAATGACCCTGCTCTTGGAGGTTCTGATTGCGGTGGTTCTGGTCGGGGGCGGTCTTTTTGCGCTGGTCGGCTCCTACGGGCTATTGCGCCTGCCCCAGGCGATGCAACGCCTGCACGCGCCGACCAAGGCCACGACGATCGGCGTCGGGGCGGCGCTGCTGGCGTCATCTTTCGGCGATCTTCCGGGGGGCGGGGCCTTCAGCGCGCAGGAATGGCTGATCGCGATCTTTCTTCTGCTGACCGCGCCGATCTCGGCGCTGTTCCTTGCCAAGACCCTGATCCTGCGGGACGAGGCCGGGACCGACCTGCCCGACACCCGGACCGGAGCACCTTGGGCCACCCTGGATCAAACACCACCCGAGCCATGATTTCCTGACCGTCCGGTAAAATATCCGCCACAGGACCGCTTGTCGGGTGCCACCACGCATGGCATCGTGACGGCCATGCCGCCAAACAAGGAAAGCGCATGCTGACGCAGTCATCCGCAGGGACCGGCCTGTTGCCCCAGGTCACCCATCAGCGCAACGCCGGGATGGCGCTGGACCTTGACTGGGTGGCCAGCGTGCAGGCCACCACCTCGGCGATCGAACGCCGCGCCCAGACCCTGCCCGGGCGTCGCAGCGTCAAGAAGGACTGGCAAGCAGCCTGGCTGTTGAAGGCGATCAGTCTGATCGATCTCACCACGCTTTCGGGCGACGACACCGAAGGCCGCGTCCAGCGCCTCTGCGCCAAGGCGCGCCAACCGGTGTCTCGCGCGATGCTGGACCAGCTTGGGCTGCCTGGTCTTACGGTCGGGGCGGTCTGCGTCTATCACGACATGGTTGAGGTCGCCGTCCGTGCGCTGGAGGGGACCTCCATCCCCGTCGCCGCCGTTTCCACCGGATTTCCGGCGGGCCTCTCGCCCTATAAACTCCGCATCGCCGAAATCGGCGAAAGCGTCCGCGCCGGGGCCCGGGAAATCGACATCGTCATCTCGCGCCGCCATGTCCTGACGCAAAACTGGCAGGCGCTTTATGATGAGATGCGCGACATGCGCGCGGCCTGTGGGGATGCCCACGTCAAGGCGATCCTCGCCACGGGAGAGCTTGGGACGCTGCGCAACGTCGCCCGCGCAAGCCTGATCTGCATGATGGCCGGGGCCGATTTCATCAAGACCTCCACGGGCAAGGAAGGGGTCAACGCCACCCTGCCCGTCAGCCTGACCATGGTTCGCGCGATCCGCGATTATGAGGCGCGCACTGGCTTCAAGGTCGGCTACAAACCGGCGGGCGGCATTGCCAAGGCAAAGGATGCGCTGGTCTATCTGAGCCTCATGAAAGACGAACTCGGCCACCCTTGGCTGCAACCCGACCTCTTCCGCTTCGGCGCCTCTTCCCTCTTGGGAGACATCGAACGCCAACTCGAACACCACCTCACCGGCCAATACTCCGCCGCCAACCGCCACGCGATGGGGTGAAGCATGTCTGCTGCCCCCGACAATGAGGAAATGACGGGCATTTGGAAGTTCGTTGCGAAAGGCAATGAAAAGGCATGGATGAAGGCCATGACCGGTGACCCGGCGGGGGCGTTGGCTGATTTGGACAGTGTGCGTGATCAAGCCATTCAAATGAATGAGGCAGACGCAGAATGGCAGAATGAGATTGAGTGCCGAAGGCTAGAGAGCCGCCTCATGGTGGCTCACTTCGCGCGGGATCACGAATTTCTCTGGCAAGTGATGCGTGAAATCGGCGACTCCAATCGGTTCTCGGCCGAACGCCTGCACGAAAACATGACCCTCGCGTCTTCTCTGGTCCGCGACGCGCTACGGAGGCTCAAGCCATGACCATCAAGGAAATCTTCGACAGCATGGCCTACGGCCCCGCCCCTGAATCCGCCGTCGAGGCCCTCGCCTGGATCGCCAAGCACAGTGCCACCTTCGGCCACTTCATCGACGGCCAATTTACCGCACCGGGTGAGGCGTTCGCCACCTCGAACCCCGCCACCGGCAAACCCCTCGCCCAGGTCACCCAAGGCACCCCCGACGACGTGGCCAAGGCCGTCCAAGCCGCCCGCCGCGCGCAACCGAAATGGGCATCCCTCCCCGCCCACAAGCGCGCGCAATATCTTTACGCCCTCGCCCGCCTCACCCAGAAACACGCCCGCCTTCTGGCCGTCCTGGAAACCCTCGACAACGGCAAGCCGATCCGTGAGTCCCGCGACATCGACATCCCCCTCGTCGCGCGGCATTTCTCCTACCACGCGGGCCTGGCCCAGCTTCTGCCCTCCGAACACCCCGACCTCCAACCCTTGGGCGTTTGCGGCGCGATCATCCCCTGGAACTTCCCCCTCCTGATGCTCGCCTGGAAGGTGGCCCCCGCGCTGGCCGCCGGGAACACCATCGTCCTCAAACCCGCCGAATACACCCCCCTCACCGCCCTCCTTTTCGCCGAGATCTCCCGTGAGGCGGGCCTCCCCAAAGGTGTGCTCAACATCGTCACCGGCGACGGCGCGACCGGCGCGGCCCTCGTCGACGCCGAGGTCGACAAGATCGCCTTCACCGGCTCCACCTCCGTCGGCAAGCGCATCCGCGAGGCGACCGCAGGCCGGGCCATGGCCCTCACGCTCGAGCTTGGCGGAAAGTCCCCCTACATCGTCTTCGATGACGCTGACCTCGACTCTGCCATCGAAGGCCTCGTCGACGCGATCTGGTTCAACCAGGGCCAGGTCTGCTGTGCGGGGTCGCGCCTGCTGGTTCAGGAAGGCATCGCCCCCCGCTTCTACGCCAAGCTGAAACACCGGATGGACGGGTTGCGCATCGGCGACCCCCTCGACAAGGCCATCGACATCGGGGCCATCGTCGACCCCATCCAACTGCGCGCCATCACCGACCTTGTCGCGCAAAACCCTGAGGGGCAGCACCATCAGGCCCCCTGCCCCCTTCCCGCCACAGGCTCTTTCTACCCCCCCACCCTGATCACCGGCCTTGGCACCGCCTCCACCCTGATGCAGGAAGAAATCTTCGGCCCGGTCCTGGTCTCAATGACCTTCCGCACGCCGGAAGAGGCCGTCGCTTTGGCCAACAACACCCGCTACGGCCTTGCCGCGACGGTCTGGAGCGAGAACATCAACCTCGCCCTCGACATCGCGCCAAAGCTGAAGGCCGGGGTGGTCTGGGTCAACGCCACCAACCTTTTTGACGCCGCTGCCGGTTTCGGTGGTGTCCGCGAAAGCGGCTTCGGACGTGAAGGCGGGTGGGAGGGGCTGATGGCCTATCTGAAACCCGCCGCCAAACCCGTCCCCCTGAAACCCGCCCCGGCCATCGCCACCCCGACCGAGCCGCTGGTGGGCACACTGGACCGCACCGCGAAAATGTACATCGGCGGCGCGCAGGTCCGGCCCGATTCCGGCTATTCGCAAGCCATCTACGGGCCGAAGGGCAAGCTTCTCGGCCATGTCGGCATCGGCAACCGCAAGGATATCAGGAACGCGGTCGAGGCTGCGCATGCCGCCAAGGGCTGGGCCCGCGCCACCGCCTACAACCGCGCGCAGGTGCTGTACTTCATCGCCGAAAACCTCTCGGCCCGCGCGGATGAGTTTGCGAGCCGCCTGCAGGACCTCACCGGCAAACCGGGGGCGGATGAGGTGGAGGCCGCCATCCAGCGCCTTTTCACCTATGCCGCCTGGGCCGACAAATACGATGGTAGCGCCAAATCCGTCCCGATCCGCGGCATCGCGCTGGCGATGAACGAACCCTGCGGCGTGATCGGCGTGCTCTGCCCGGATGAGGCCCCGCTCCTCGGCCTCATCTCCACCATGGCCCCCGCCATCGCGATGGGCAACACGGTGATCCTCGTCCCAGGGCAGCACCCGCTGTCAGCCACCGACTTCTATCAAGTGCTGGACACCTCTGACGTGCCAGCCGGAGTCGTCAACATCGTCACCGGCCCGCCGCTGGACCTTGCGAAATCCCTCGCCGGCCATATGGACGTGGACGCGGTGTGGAGCTTCTCCTCCCACCCCCTATCCGCCCTGATCGAGGCCGAAGCCGCAGGGAACGTCAAACGCACCTGGGTCAACCATGGGCGGGCGAGGACCTGGACGGGGGCTGAGGGCGAGGGGCGGGCGTTCCTGTCCCAGGCGACGGAGGTCAAGACGGTCTGGGTGCCGTATGGGGAGTGAGGCTCTTAAACTCCGTTAATTGCCGAAATCAATGATCGGAAGTCAATCTGAATATGGTCAATGTCTTGCTTCATGACACTATAGCTCGTTGAGTGAGCGCCCTTGTCCCCAAGTTCCTTCACCGCCTGCATTTGTCTTTGACTGCCGCGAGGTAAATGAAAGGATGACGTCGCTGAAGCTTTGGCGATGATTTGCTCGAGGGAAATATATGCGCCGTCCTTAGTTATCTCCGCTCTAGCGCCCTTCTTGTTGAACGCGACAATCAGCATGCATTCCATTAATCTGCGCATAAGAGTTGCAGTCGCATCATAACACTCAAATTGGTATGTCGTATTGGTTTGCAAGACGAGTCTCTGAATCAGAGAACTTGAACCAGGCAATAAAGTACTTGGCACTATGTGCTCAGTGACAACTGGCCTTGGGGTAACCAAGAATTCTCCAAACTCATCCCGCAGCAACTTTGCTCTTCTTGGCTGCACCGCAACTGGCCTGCCAGATGGTGCGGAGACGTCTCTACACTCTCCCATCCGCACCTTAAGTCTCGTTCTATTTACATTGTGTCGAAGGCCAGAAGACTCGATAAAGTTGACGATCTCAGAAAGCGGTTGCGGCACTCCTCGGCACTCAGCCAAGAACCAAGCGCATACGACCGCAATCTCAAGTTCAGTTCGCTCACTGTCACCTTTCAGCTTGGCAATGAACCCAGCTTCGTCATTCATTTAGGCTTGCTCAAGAATTCTTCGAAGACGGTTTTCGCCGTTGCCGTGAGTAAATACAGTGTAGAATTGTTAGGTCCCGGCTGAGTGATTAAGTCCGTTGAATTCCCAGAAAGCGCGGTAGATAACGCTGGCAGCGTCGATTTAATTCTAAGCTCATGCAATACTCGATAGACGTCTCCAGAATTTATTGGGACATCAGCGATCCACGCAACCAGCAAACACTTGCTTTTCCAGTCAGCCTTAACGTCGAGGATCTTTTCCTTGATTTCTTGAATGCGTTCATGCGTCTTGATCTTGTTGGCGATATCATTGGCGTCCAGCCGCGTTTCTGCTCCAGAAGCAGGTTTACCTTGCGGGACTGCCTTCTTTACACCCCGGACTTTCTTGGACTTCCGGGTTCCGTCGCGCTCTTTCTCTACGGAACTGCCTATTTCTTCGTTTTCTTCAGCCGCGGCCTCGTGGGCACCACCATTCCAATAGTTCGACAGGACTTCAAGAACTTCCGCTAGATCGCCTTCGACGGAGATCGAAGAATTTCCGGCTTGAATTGCTACCTTCATAAGACAACCTCCAACTGAAAGGTGAGGCTAGCACCTATAGCAAGAATTGCAATAGAGGCACTTGTTTATACATTGCCGGTCACTCTCGATTCGCCCCCAAGGTTAACGCCCTCCCCTCTCCCCGCGCGTAGAGACGGAAGGAAGACAGGATAAAGACCCCAAACCTCCCGCCAACCCCCTGCTCTAACCCACATCCCCCTCACGCCCGCCCCGCCGCCGCGCTCAGGCTCAACGGATCAATCCCCATCCCCCGCAGCGCCTCTGACCACTTGCTGCTGTCCTTGGACCCGAAGACCAGCCCTGCCCCCGCCTCTGACGTCAGCCAATCGTTGCGGGCGATTTCGGCCTCCAGCTGCCCCGGCCCCCAGCCGGAATAGCCCAGCGCCAGCATCGCCTGGTCCGGGCCGTCACCGCTTGCCAAAGCCTCCAGGATGTCCAGGGTCGCGGTCATGCGGTAGCCGCCCGGCACCGTCATCGACGCCTGCCCGGCCCGCCAGTCGGGGGAATGAAGGACAAAGCCGCGACCGCGTTCGACCGGACCGCCGAAATGCACGCGGATATCGCGGCCCTCAGGCCCCAGGGGGATTTTCAGATGCGAGAGGAGGCCCGCGAAGGTCAGATCCTCGATCGGTTTGTTCAGGATCAGGCCCATGGAGCCGTCGGGCGAATGGGCGCAGACCAGGATCACGCTGTGGTCAAAGCGCGGGTCGGCAAGGCCCGGCATGGCAATCAGGATCTGTCCGGCAAGCTGCATCGCGGGTCCTTTGCGTAGGCCAGCATGCCCAAGGATCATCGCGGCTTCAACCCCGGTGGTCCCGCCGGTCACGCGGGTTCGCTGCAAAGTGATTTCCCTTGGCCGATGCCGCGTCTATACCGGGGGCATGTTCCGCATCGCCCCGCTTCTTGCCCTGATCGCCGCCCCCGCCCTTGCCACCACGCAGGACGACGTGCTTGCCGCCACGCTTTTGCCCGGTTGGCAGACCGAGGGGGGCGGGCAGATGGCGGCCTTGGACCTCGTGCTGGCGCCGGGCTGGAAGACCTATTGGCGCAGTCCGGGGGATGCGGGGATCCCGCCCAGCTTTGACTGGTCGGGATCGGTGAATGTGGCGGCGGTTCAGGTGCATTGGCCCGCACCATCGGTGTTTGACAGCAACGGCATGCAGACCATCGGCTATCATGACCGGCTGGTACTGCCGGTCGAGGTGACGCCGATTGACCCGTTGCAGCCGATGACGCTGTCCGTGCGGATGGACTTGGGGGTGTGCGATGATATCTGCCTGCCCGCCAGTCTGGCGCTGGAATCGGACTTGACCCGCCCCGGCGCGCCGGATCAGGCGATCCGCGCCGCGCTGGCCGAGGTGGCGCAGAGCGCGGATGCTGCTGGCGTCGGCGGGATAGCCTGCACGGTTGACCCGATTGCCGACGGCTTGCGCCTGACCGCCCGAATGCGCCTGCCCGATCCCGGCAGCACCGAGGTCGTCGCCTTCGAGACCGGCGATCCTGCGGTCTGGGTGGCCTCTGCCGTCACCGAACGGCAGGGCGGCGATCTGATCGCGATGACCGAGCTTGTCCCGCCCGAGGGCACGCCCTTTGCGCTGGACCGGTCATCCGTCACCGTGACGATCCTGGCCGCTGGCAACGCGATCGAGCTTAAGGGCTGCCCAGCCCCGTGACGCCAGCCCCGTAACGTCGGCCGGGTTCACCCTGCCCCGGCCCTGACCCGGCCTTTGGCCTGCCGCAGGATCGTGACCAGCGCGGCAAGGCATACCGTCAACGCCGCCGCGACAAAGCCACCGGTAGCGACCAGCGCAACCGGCGCGCTCGCCAGACCGGGCCACAAGAGCAGCAGCCAACCCGGGAGCCCGCCACTGATCACCGACCACCCCGGCAACACCAGGGCAAGCGCTACAAGAGCAACGCTTGCCACCCGAAGCACCCGGCGCGGAAACGCTTGCCCCCGGCGCAAAAAGCGGAGCAGGGCAGTCAGAGCACGCCCGGCATCCGCCTGCGCTGCCAAAAGGGCCGGCACCACGATCAGGACAAGGACCATGCCGAACCCAAGGCCAAAGACCAGGGTGATGACGGTCGGCTTCAGAAACTCGGCCTGCGAAGAGCGTTCGTACAGCAGGGGTGCCAGCCCCAGCACCGTCGTCATCGTGGTCAAAAGCACCGGGCGAAAGCGGTCGGCGACCCCGTCGATGATCGCAGGCACCAGGCCCCGGCGTTCGGCATATTCATCGACTGTACTGACCAGCACGATAGAATCGTTGATGATGATGCCCGACATCCCGATCAGCCCGACGATGGAAAACATCGACAGCGGCATGTCCCAGATCCAGTGGCCAAAGATCGCGCCCACCAGCCCAAAAGGGATCACCGACATCACCACCAGGGGCCGGGTCCAATGCGCGAAGATCCAGGCCAGCGTCAGATAGATCCCGCCCAGGCACAAGAACAAGGCCACCAGCGCGCCGCCCAGAAATTCGCGCTCGTCTGCGGCTTGCCCCGAAAGCTGCCATTCAAGGCCAAAGTCCGCAGCCACGCGCGGCACGATCTCTTCTGACAAAAGCCGCTGGACCTCGGTAGCGCGGGCGGGGCTTTCTTCCGACAACTCTCCCGTGACGCTGACGATGCGCAAACCGTTCTCGCGCAGGACAGTGGAAAATCCCGACCGAGTTTCCACCGTGACGATGTCGGACAGGGGAACATAGACCCCGGGGGCGGCGCGAATCATGCTGCGGTCCAGAAAATCGGCCGTCAGTTCGGCCTCGGGCAGTTCCACCCGCACGGTCGCCTCGCGGACCCCAGCGGGAAAGCTGGCCGCCTCGATCCCGCTAAGGCGTTCGCGCAAGGACCGCGCCAGGTTGGCCGTGTCAAAGCCCAGCGCCTCGCCCTGCGGGGTCAGGGTCAGCACCAGTTCCTCCTTGTCATAGGCAAGGGTATCTTCCAGACCTGACACTTCGGGATAGACCGCCAGCTCGGCTTTCAACACTTCGGCTGCGGCTTTCAGCGTCTGGGCATCGCTGCCGTAAAGATCGACCGACAGCGACGCCCCGCTCGGCCCGAAGCGGGCACTGCGAAAGCTGACCTCTTCCAGCAGAGGATGGGCGACCACCTCATCTTCCAGTGCTGCGATGAACGCCGAGGTGGGATAGGGTCGCAGGTCGGCACTAATCAGCTCCATCGAGATCGACCCGAACAGGTCCGGCGAGGCGATCTCGCCGGCCGAACTGCGGCGCCCCGCCGAACCGCCCACTTCGGCCAGCACAAAGGTCGTCGGCACCAGCCCATGTTCTGCCGCGAACCGGGCCGACACGGCGTCGGTCGCGCGCTGCAATTCCTGCATCATTGCCAGGGTATCGTCCCGGCTGGCCCCCGGCAGCATGGTGAAACTGCCGCTGACCGAGGCCTGCTCTGGCGGGTTGAAGAAGCGGAACTGCACCTCGCCGCGCAAAAACAGCGACGCCTGCCAGGCAAGAGCCAGCACGCAAAGCGCCAGCATCGGGTAGCGGGCAAAGATCACAAAGCGCAGGGCCGGCCGGATCGCCCGGCACCGCAGCCATTCCATTCCCTGGTTGGTCCAGCGCGACGGCATATCGTACCACCGCACCCGGTCAAGATCGGTGGCGGCATGGGCCAGATGGTTCGGCAAGATCAGGAAACACTCGACCAGAGACACCGCCAGCACCATGATCACGGTGGTCGGGATATCCAGGATCAACTCGCCAAACCGCCCGCCGATCGCCACCAGCCCCAGAAACGCGATGATGGTGGTCAAGGACGACGCAAGGATCGGCCCGGCCATCCAGGTCGCGGTATTCTCGGCGGCCTGCTGCGGGGTTTCGCCCAGGGTTCGCACCCGGTGATCGACGTTTTCGGCAACCACGATGGAATCGTCCACCACCACGCCGATCATGATGATCAAGGCAAACAGCGAGATCATGTTCAGCGACAGGCCAAAGGCGTGCATCACCGCCAGCGCCGACACCATCGCGATGGGAATACCGGTGGCCACCCAAAAGGCGGTTCGCGCGCTCAGGAACAAAAACAGCACCGCCAGCACCAGCAGCAACCCCGAGGTGCCGTTGTCCAAAAACAACAGCAACCGCTCGCTGATCTGGTCGGCCCGGGTGCGGACCAGTTTGACCGTCACCCCGGGCGGCAGACCAATCTGGAAATCGGCGGCGACCTCGGCCACGGTGGCCTGGATACCGATGGCGTCGCCGTCTGCGGTGCGATCGACCCGGATGCTCATCGCCGGGTCTGGCCCGACAAAGGCGGCGCGCACGGCGTTGGCCTCGGTGGTGTAGACCGTCGCGATGTCGGCCACGGTCAGCGTGGTACCATCGGGTTGCGCCCGCAGATTGATCGCCGCAATCTCGGCGGCGCTGCGCCGTTCGCTGCCGGTGCGCAGCCGCGCCTCTTCGCCCAAAGTTCCCGCCGGCACATCGGCAACGGCCGAGGCAATGGCGCTGGCCACCTCGGCCAGGGTGATGTCGTGCTGCATCAGCGCGGTCGAGGGAATTTCCACCACGATGCCCGGGCTGGCGATGCCCGTGATCGTGGCCCGCGTGATGCCGGCGGCGAACAGCCGGGCGACGTATTCATCGGCGAACCGGGCCAGCTGGTCCACCCCGACTGGCCCTGAGATCAGCACATCCGTCACCCGGTCACGCCAGACCCCCGCCGCGACCTCGGGCTCTTCGGCGGTGTCGGGCAGGTTGGTCACGACATCGACCGCAGCTTGTACCTTGTCTTCGGCGATGCCAAGGTCGATGCCCGGCTCGAACTCCAGGTCGATGACGGCGGCCCCTTCCGAGGCGCGGGAATAGACCGCCCGCACGCCTTCAAGCGTCAGAAACGCAGGCTCAAGCACCTGCACGATGCCCCGGTCAATGTCTTCGGCACCCGCGCCCGGCCAGGCGACGGTAACGGTGACCTCGCTTTGCACGACGTCGGGGAAATACTGCGCCCGCATGTTGAACGCCGCCAAAAGACCGGCCGCAAGCATCAGGAGCATCAAAAGATTGGCGGCGGTCCGGTGCGCCACAAAATAGCGGATCAACCCCATGTCAACCGTCCAGCGGCGGCGTGGCATCGCCGGAGGCGGCCGTTTCGGCTTGCAGTACCTGCAACAGATCGGCCTTTTCAGCCTCGCTCAGCGCCGGATTGGCCGCGATCAGCGCCATCAGGGCGGCCTTGCGTTCGGCGGTCAGCTCGGCGGTGTCCTCGGTCGCGGTCAGGCTGCTTGCCGGATCACCCCCGGTCGCAAGGTCGGGGCGGATCGGGCGCACCCGGATGCCCGCGCCCAGCACCGCCGAGCGTTCGGTGACCACTTCGCGCCCGGCAAGTGCGCCCACGGCCACGATCACATCATCGCCCTGGCGGCGCAAAACCTCGACCAGGACCTCGGCCAGCCGGTCCTCGGGACCAACAACCAAAAGCGCGCCATTCGGGCCAAGCGCGGTTGCGGGCAGCAAGGCTGCGTCGGCAACGGGGGCTTCCTGAATGGTCACCGTCACGAAATCACCAGGCTGCACCAGCGTCGCCAGACTGGGGCTGGCGTCCAGCGCAACATAGACCAGACGCCCGGTCTGCCCAGCCTCGACGGCGGCGCCGATCCGGTCAAGCTGGCCCGGCAGCGGCGTGCCCGACCCCGGGGCAGACACCGTGACCGCCCCGGCAGCCAACAGCCCGTCGGGGCCGACCAGCCGCGCGAATTGAGCGGTCGACAGCCGCACCGCCACGTCAAGCGCCGCAGGATCGACGATCCGGCCCAGGCTTTCATTGGCCCCGACCAGCGCACCCTCGACCAGCGTCACGCCGTCCACCCGCCCGGAAAGCCCGGCGCGCAGTTCTGTCTCAGCCAGGTTGCGCTTGGCCTCGACCAAGGCGATTTCGGCCCGCGTGACCGCGACGGCAGTCTGATCGACCCGTGCCTTGGCGGTGGCCAGGGCCTGCTCTCGCGACAAGACCGCCTGTGCCGCCGTCGAGACCGCAAGCTCGGTCGTCTCCACCGCAAGCGGCGATCCTACCCCGCGCGCCGCAAGGTCCTGTTGCCGCACCAGTGCCTGCTCGCGCAGCACGGCTTGTTCCATGGCGGCGGTCAGATCGGCTTTTGTCAACTCCAGGGCGGCAACTGCATCGGTCGCCTCGCCGTGCGCCTCGCTCAGGTCGGCCTCGGCAAGGGCCAAAGCGTCGGTCGCGGGGGCAGGGTCCAGCCGGACCAGCAGATCGCCCTGCGTGACCGCCAGCCCGTTGCGAAACCCGTCCGAGACCCAGACCACGGTCCCGGACTGCCGGCTGCGCAGGTCCAGCGTGCGCCGCGCCTCGATCTTGCCGAAGGCGGTGGTTTCGGGGGTCAGCGACAGCGGCATCAGCGTGACCACGTTCGCCGGAACCACCCGTTCAACCGGAGGCTGCCCCGGGCCGGCCGGCGCAAGGCTGGCGCGCACCGCAGCGCCAATCACAAGCCCGGCCAGCCCAAGACCCGCAAGGGTCAGTGCCAAAAGCAGAAGGCCGGTCAGACTTTGCCGCAAAAAGCGCATGGCGATCCCAATTCCCTTGCCTAAAGTGTAGCGTTCCCATCGGCGGCGGCCAGTACACAATCAACCGGCCACGGATATGTTACGGGCGATTGGCCTTAGGTCCGGCGCAGATGTTCGGCCAGACGCGGCATGATCTCGACAAAGTTGCAGGGTCGGTGGCGGCTGTCGAACTGAAAGGCAAGGATCTCATCCCAGGCATCGCGGCAGGCACCGGGGCTGCCGGGCAAGGCGAACAGGTACGTCCCGCCTGCCACGCCGCCGGTCGCCCGGCTTTGCACGGCGCTGGTACCGATCTTGGCCATGCTGACGAGGGTGAAGACCGTGCCAAACGCCTCGATCTCTTTTTCATAGACATCGCGATGCGCCTCGACCGTGACATCCCGCCCGGTCAGACCCGTGCCGCCGGTGGTCAGAATGGCATCCACGCCCGGATCGGCGATCCAGCGCCGCAACTGCGCGGCGATGGTGGCGCGGTCATCCGGCACGATCCCCCGCGCGGCAAGAAGATGCCCGGCCGCCATCAGCCGCTCGACCAGCGTATCGCCGGATCGGTCGTCGGAAGGGGTGCGGGTGTCGCTGACGGTCAGCACGGCGATGCGGACCGGATGGAAGGGGAGGTTTTCGTCAATGCGGGGCATGCGGTCTTTCCTGCTACGTCATAGGTCAGTTGGGTCTTGGCAAGGCTACCGGCGTTGACACGGTCAAGCCACCTCTCCACCGCAGCACAGACGGGAACCCGAAGCGCAAAAGGGTAAAGCCAGCGCCGGACTTAACGCCACCACAGGCTCCATGGGCATGGGTTGCTGATCGGCAGTCGCGGTTCGGCCAGCATCGCTTCAATCTTCTGGCCTGAGGCGGGGGACAGCAACTCCTCCAGAACCGACACCGACTTGTGCTCGGGCTGCAAAAGCCAGTTGCAGATGGCTTGTTTACCATGCTCTGTCACCGGAAGACCTGCCGCAAGGCGCTGCCGAAAATCATCGTCCAGCTCGGACACCTCTCGCGGTGGCACGGCATTCGCAGCGACATGGGCCGCAACGCGAAGGTGCACCGACTGCAGGGCAGCGGCTTGTTCAGCAGAAGCAAAGCCGCACATCGCATCCAGAATTTGCAGATCGGTGACGATGGTCCACAGACAGGCTGTCGGCCCACCGGTGTCCCAGCCGGCGCACTCGCCATGCGTGCAAACAATGACGATACCATTTCCGAAATCGATGCTTTGCAAGACCAACCCGTCGGACTCGGTCTTGAGCGTGACCAGGTCGGCGTTCTCTTTCAGCAAAAGCGGGCCGTCGATCCAGCGTTCCGCCAGCGCGGGCGAGGCGGACAGGGCCAAAGTCACGACCAGACGCAGCGCAAGGATCAGCGCCGCCCTCATCCGCGCAGCCGTGCCTGCAACGCCAGCAGATCGGCCCAAGCCTCGCGCTTGGCCGCCGGGTTGCGCAACAAATACGCCGGATGCGCCATCGGCAACAGGGGCTTGCCCAGCGCCTCGGTCCAGGTGCCGCGCGCCCGCAGGATGCCGCGCTGGCCCGTGAGCGCGTCGAGCGGCGTATTGCCCATGACCACGATCACCGCCGGGTTCACCAGCGCAATATGGCGCTCCACAAAGGGGCGCAGCATGGCGATCTCCTCCGGTTCCGGGTCACGGTTGCCGGGGGGGCGCCAGGGCAGGACATTGGTGATGTAAAGGGCCGATGCCGCATCCGGGCTGGTTCGCGCCAGCCCGATAGTGGCAAACATCCGGTCCAAAAGCTGCCCGGCGCGGCCCACGAAAGGCCGCCCCTCGCGATCCTCCTCAGCACCAGGAGCCTCTCCCAGCACCAGCACCCGTGCGGCGGGGTTGCCGTCGGCAAAGACCAGATTGCGCGCGCCCCGCTTCAGTTCGCAATGGTCAAAGCGGGCGATGGCGTCGCGCAAGGCCGCCAGTGTTCCGGCCCCCGCCGCCAGCGCCCGCGCCTCGGCCATCGGGTCGCTGGCGATGGGGGAAAACGGGGCGGCCTCAACCGCCCGCGCGACCACCGGGCGCGGGGCTTCGGCTGCCAGCGCGTACCGGTTTACCGGGGCGTCAAGGATGACCTCATCCACCCCCGCCTCAACCTGCCAGGACAGGGCGGCAAGCGCGGCGTGCCAGTCGTCGGCGATGTTGCTAGCGATTCCCATTCCGGAAAGTTAGGCCGTTCCGACGCGGGGGGCCAGAGCGGAACCCCTGACCTGACGCTTGCCCCCCGCCCCCCGGTTTGCGATAGAGGGCGAAACGCAAGGGGACACCATGGCCTTCCGCGCCCGCCACCTTCTGGGGATCGAACAGCTTTCGCCGCTGGAGATCACCACGATCCTTGATCTGGCCGAGCGGTACGTCGACCTCAACCGCCGTACCGTCAAGCAGTCCGATGTGCTGGCGGGGATGACGCAGATCAACCTCTTTTATGAGGCCTCCACTCGCACCCAGTCCAGCTTTGAACTGGCGGGCAAGCGGCTGGGCGCGGATGTGATGAACATGTCGGTGGCCAATTCATCCGTGAAGAAGGGGGAAACCCTGATCGACACCGCGATGACGCTGAACGCAATGCACCCCGATTTGCTGGTGGTGCGACATGGGTCATCCGGCGCAGTGAACCTTCTGGCCCAGAAAGTGGATTGTGCCGTCCTGAACGCAGGTGACGGGCGGCATGAACATCCGACGCAGGCTTTGCTGGATGCCCTGACGATCCGCCGCGCCAAGGGGCGCCTTCAGCGCCTGACCATCGCGATCTGCGGCGATATCGCCCATTCCCGCGTGGCGCGGTCGAACCTGATCCTCCTTGGCAAAATGGAGAACCGTTTGCGGCTGATCGCGCCGCCGACCCTGATGCCCTCGGGCGTTGAGGATTTCGGGTGTGAACTGTTCGACGACATGCGTGAGGGGCTGAAGGGCGCCGACGTGGTGATGATGCTGCGCCTGCAAAAGGAGCGGATGGACGGCGGCTTCATCCCCTCCGAGCGCGAATACTACCACCGCTACGGGCTGGATGCCGAAAAGCTGGCCTACGCCGCTCCCGATGCCATCGTGATGCACCCCGGCCCGATGAACCGGGGAGTAGAGATTGACGGCGATCTGGCCGACGACATCAACCGAAGCGTTATCCAGGATCAGGTGGAGATGGGCGTGGCGGTACGCATGGCCTGCATGGACTTGCTGGCGCGGAACCCGCGGGCTGAGCGTGGGCGGAAAATCGTGGGGATGATGGCGTGAGGGGATCGGACTATCCGGGCAATTCACAAGTCGCTTCGTCGGGTTTGTCGGTCAAGGCAACGGACGGACAGATCCACGCGATCAGTCCCAAGGTTCATCTGGAAGCGAGCGAGGTTATCTTGGCAGAGTTCCGCCCTGACCTATCAAAGTATCGGGTCAAGAATGTTGTTATGATTCTCGCCAACGGAACCGTTGCACTATCCCTCCTACATACTCTGGATGATCGGATCGCGGTCGTCGCCTTCATCTGTATTGTTGCTGTTCTGGGCTTCAAGGCTGTAGCAAAAGCCAAGACGGTGGCAGCTTTGGAGTGGTACCTCACCAATCTCCGCATTCTAAGCAACGACGGACAAGCTATTCCGCTTCTGGAAATCAAGAGTGCTCGCAGCTGGCACAACGTGAATGTCTTCTCAGTAGACGGCGATGTGTTGCGGTTGATCTATCTTGCGCAACCAGCCGCTGCGGCAAGCAAGATACGAGCTGCGCCAGTGAATTGAGGAAGCCTCGATGACTCCCACCCCCAAACCCCCGAAATCCGACGCCCGCATTGGCGGCATGGTCGCGGCGGTGGTGCTGGTGCTGATCGCGCTGTTCACCGCCCTCATCATCTGGATCGCCTGATGGCCCGCATCGAGCCCGACAGCGTCATGGCCCGCTCTGCCCCATTGGCCGAGGGCGAGGTGCTGGTGGCCGAGTTTCGCGCCGACCGGGCCACCTATTGGCGCAGTCATCTGATCATGGCGGTGATCCTTGGGGCCTTTGCCGGGCTGGTCCTTTTGTGGCAGGGCAACCCTTATCCTGTGGCCGGCCCGGTGGCCGCTGTCCTTGCCATCGGTGCCAGGGCCGCGTTCCTTGCGTCCGAGGCATTGACCGACCTTTGGCGGCTGACCGACCGCCGCCTGCTTGGCCCCGGCGGTCGGATCGTGCCACTGACCCAGTTGCAAACCGCCCGCCCCTTCCTTGATGCGGTGCAGATCGTGACCACCACCGGCGACAAGCATCTGCTGAAATATCAAGCCGATCCCAAGGCTACGGCTGGGCGCGTTCTGACGGCTGCCGGACAGAGGGACCCCTCCGCATGATCTTGCATTTTATCGACGCCCGTCTGATCGATCCCGAGGCGGGGACGGATACCCTTGGCACCCTTTCCGTGAAGGACGGGCTGATCCTTGCCCGCGACGGAACCGCACCAAAGGCGGCGACGGTCATCGACTGCGGGGGCAAATGCCTTGCCCCCGGCATCGTCGATTGGGGCGTCAAGATCGGCGAGCCGGGCGAGAGGCACCGCGAAAGCTTTGGATCGGCAGGGCTTGCGGCGGCGGCGGGCGGGGTGACCACGATCATCGCCCGGCCCGACACCCACCCGGCCATCGACACGCCCGAGGTGCTCGAATTCGTCACCCGCCGTGCGACGGAGGCTCCGGTCCGCATCCGCCACATGGCCGCCCTGACCAAGGGCCGTGAGGGGCGGGAAATGACCGAGATCGGGTTTCTGCGCGACGCCGGGGCGATTGCCTTCACCGATGTCTTCCACGTCTCGACTGAGGCAAAGGCCCTCGCCCGCGCGATGACCTATGCCCGCAGCCTTGGCGCTTTGGTGGTCGGTCACCCGCAAGACCCCGGCCTTTCGGCGGGAGCCGCTGCGACCAGCGGCAAGTTCGCCAGCTTGCGCGGCATTCCCGCCGTGTCGCCGATGGCCGAACGGATGGGGCTGGAGCGGGACCTTGCGCTGGTCGAAATGACCGGGGTGCGCTACCACGCCGACCAGATCACCACCGCCCGCGCCCTGCCCGCCCTGGCCCGGGCAAAGGCGGCCGGCCTGGATGTCACAGCAGGCACGTCGATCCACCACCTGACGCTGAACGAGTTTGACATCGGCGACTACCGCACGTTCTTCAAGGTCACCCCGCCGCTCCGGTCCGAGCCGGACCGGCTGGCGATGATTGCCGCCGTGGCGGATGGCCAGATCGACATCATCAGTTCCATGCACACTCCGGCGGATGAAGACAGCAAGCGGCTGCCGTTCGAGGAGGCCGCCCCGGGGGCGGTGGCGCTGCAAACCCTCTTGCCCGCCGCGATGCGGCTTTACCATGCCGGGCATCTGACGCTTCCCGCCCTGTTCCGTGCACTGGCGCTGAACCCCGCCAACCGGCTTGGCTTGGCTCAGGGTCGGTTGACCCTGGGGGCCCCGGCTGACCTGGTGCTGTTCGACCCCGATGCGCCGTTCCTGATGGACCGTTTCAAATTGCGCTCCAAGTCAAAGAATACGCCCTTTGACGGCGCCCGGATGGAGGGTAAGGTTCTGGCCACCTACGTCGCCGGGACGCAGGTCTTTGCTACGGACGCCTAAGACCATGCCCCTTTTCTCGACCGACCCCTTGCTTTTGGCCCTGACCGCGATGCTGGCCTATCTTTTGGGCGCGGTGCCCTTTGGCATCGTGATCACCCGCGCAATGGGGTTGGGCGATCTGCGCCAGATCGGCTCGGGAAATATCGGTGCCACGAACGTCCTTCGGACCGGCAACAAGGCTGCAGCCTTCGCGACGTTGGTTCTGGATGCCGCCAAGGGCGGGGTCGCGGTCCTGCTCGCGCGTTGGCTTCTTGCAACCGACAGCACCGGCCTTGCCGAAGATGCAGCCCAACTGGCCGGGCTGGCGGCCTTTCTGGGCCACCTGTTCCCGGTCTGGCTGCGGTTCAAGGGAGGCAAGGGGGTCGCGACCTTCCTGGGCATCCTGATCGCTCTCGCCTGGCCGGTCGGCCTCGCGGCGTGCGCGACATGGCTGGTCGGCGCGCTGGTCACCCGCACCTCCTCTATCGCGGCGCTGGTCGCTGCGGCCACCAGCGCGGTCTGGATCATCCTATTTTCCGAGGGGCAGATCCTGCTGCTTAGTCTGGTGCTGACGGTTTTGGTTTATCTGCGTCACGGGGAAAACCTCAGGCGCATCAACGCCGGGACCGAGCCGAAGATCGGACGCAAGCCCACCGCTTCCCAACCCTGATCGACCCGAAAGCCGCGTGGCCGGCGATCGGTCCGTTTTTCGCTCGCCCGCGTCATTCGTTTCTGTTATTTCTGCCATTAGAGAAATAATAGGCAGTTCAGATGCACCTCACCCCGGCCATGCAAGAGTTCGTCCTTCACTGGGGCGAGATGGGCGCAAAATGGGGCGTCAACCGGTCGGTGGCGCAGATCCACGCGCTGCTCCATATCGCCCCCGACCCGATGGACGCCGAAGAGATTTCCGAGACTCTGGGCCTGGCGCGGTCGAATGTTTCCACCGGGCTCAAGGAATTGCTTGGCTGGAAGCTGGTCAAGGCCTCACGGGGCTTGGGCGAACGGCGGGATGTGTTCACCTCGGTCCAGGACATGTTCGACCTGGCCACCGTGGTGGTCGAAGGCCGGCGTGAGCGGGAGTTTGCGCCCACCATCGTCGCCCTGCAGGGTGTCGCCGAGGCGGCAGAGGCAGACGCCACCCCCGCCAGCGTCAAGGCCAGGATGAAGGAAACGCTGGAGGTGATGCAGATGTTCGACGATTGGTACCGCGACATGTCGCGCCTGCCGCGCGGGGTTCAACTGATGATGCTGAAGCTGGGCGCAAGGATCGCAAGGTTCATTCCAAAGGGGTGATGGGGAAAAATTTTGCGCTAAAATTTCAGGGGGTGCAGAAATGACTGATAGTAATGAACCAGTTCCGATGTTAGGTCCGCTTTCGTTTGTCGTCGCGTTGATCTGCGGGCCGATTGTCGGAAGCGCAGTCGTCGCACTGATCTTGGTCCCTGCCTTCGGCGTGGGAGGGGCACCTGTCATCGGCCTATTTATTCCGGCTGTCGCCGTTGTCTTCGGAGCCATTCCGTATCTGGTGTTCGGCACGCCGGTCTTCATGTCGCTGGTCAAGCGCGAGCCACCAGACGTCTGGACCTATGCGTTAGGCGGGGTGATCGCCAACGTGTTGTTTGGTCTGTGTCTGACATGCGCGGTCATGCTGCTTGCGTTTTTCGACATCGAGCTTGATTCCTTCGACCTCGAGCCTGGGGACCTGTTTTTCATCTGGCTTTTCGGCATCCCGTTTTCCGCAGTTTGGGGAGGCGCGTTTGGTGGGCTTTACCGGTTCTTCCTCACGTCACGATCCGCGAGAGCCAAGGGTTCGGAAGGCGGCCAAAGTTGAAACGTAGGTATTCGCTTCATTACGGCCGTTTGTCTTGGAGGGGACGTAAGGACCACCAGCAAGAGAGGAATGAGTAGCCTATATGCTTACCGCGTCAGAGGCTGGAAGCCTCGTAGATCGGCGTCAGGTCTTTGCCCCATGCGCCTTCGTAAAGCTCCAGCCACTTGTCAGCCTGCACCCGCCCGGTCTTGAGGCTTTGGGCAAGGGGGGCAAGCTGTGCCTCCTCACCCAAGCCGCGCGCGACCAGCCCGGCATGGGAAAGGCCCACCGCCGCGCGGGCCAGGTCGATCAGCTTGACCCCGCCCGCCTCACCTTGCAGCGCGGAACCCGAGGCCGCGACACGCAAGCCTTCGCGGGTGACCGCATCCAGCCCCTTGACCAGATCCCAGGCGGCATCGAGTGCTGTCTGGTCGTACATGAGGCCAACCCAAAAAGCCGGAAGGGCGGCAATATGCGCCTGATCGCCGCAATCGGCGCCGCGCATCTCGATGTATTTCTTCACCCGCGCCTCGGGGAAGACGGTGGTCATATGGTCGGCCCAGTCTGAAAGCGTGGGCTTTTCACCGGGCAGCGCAGGCAGCTTGCCGTTCAGAAAATCGCGGAAAGATTGCCCCAAGGCGTTGATGTATTTCCCGTCGCGGTAGACGAAATACATCGGCACATCGAGCACCCAATCGACATAGGCCTGAAAGCCCATGCCCTCGTCAAAGGCAAAGGGCAGCATGCCCGTTCGGCTGTCATCAAGCCCCCGCCAGATCCGGCTGCGCCAGCTGCGGTGGCCGTTCAGCGCGCCGTCAAAGAACGGGCTGCTGGCGAAAAGCGCTGTCGCCACCGGTTGCAAGGCCAGCGACACACGCAGTTTCTTGACCATATCCGCCTCGGAGGAATAGTCGAGGTTCACCTGCACCGTCGAGGTGCGGTACATCATCTGCGTGCCATGCGTGCCGACCCGGCCCATGTAGTCGGTCATGAGGCGATAGCGCCCCTTGGGCATCACCGGCATCTGGTCATGCGACCATTCCGGTGCCGCGCCGATGCCCATGAACCGCACGCCCATCGGGTCGGCGATAGAACGCACCTCATCAAGATGGGTCTGCAGTTCTGCGGCCACCTCCAGCGTGCTGGTCAGGGGCGCGCCAGAGAGTTCGAACTGCCCGCCGGGTTCAAGGCTGACATTCGCGCCATTGCGGGTCAGGCCGATGACATGGTCGCCTTCCCGCACCGGAGTCCAGCCGTAACGGGCGACCAGCCCCTCGAAGATCGCCGAGATCGAGCGCGGCCCGGCATAGGGCAAAGGCGCGCGGGTGTCGGTCAACCAGCCGAATTTTTCATGCTCGGCGCCGATCAGCCAGGCATCGCGGGGCTTGTTTCCAGCCTCCATATAGCTGGCCAACTGGTCAAAGCTTTCGATCGGCCCGCCACCGGACTGGGGAATTGACATGGCCGCGCTCCGGAATGTTCATGACACGTCCGACGGGGGACGCCCCCATGGGTGTCAACTGCCGCCGCGCAAGTCAAGAGGCCGGACCCCGGACAGGGTGCCCAAAATTTTTCGCCGAAAAATTTTGGGCCGGGACACGGATCAGCGTGAAACGAGTCCCGCCCCGGGCCGGGTCCAGATCACCCGGCTGACCGCATTCAGCGCCACCACCTTGCCGTCACCGGGTGCCTGGGCGGCCAGGGCGGCCACCAAAGCGGCAGTATCCAGCCCCGGCAGGGTGGCAAAGGCGTCGAACAGGGCCTCGGCACCCGCCGCCTCGACCGGGATATGCAGTGCCGGTCCCTGCAAGGGCTGCAACTGCCAGACCCGGCGGCCCCGCAGCGTCAAAAGCCGGATCTCGGCAAGGTCGGGCAGGCCGACGAAACCGCCGATCTGGGGGCCAAGATAGCCGACCTGGCCTTCGGAAACCTGAACGATGCCAGGGGCCTCTCCCTTTTGGGCAAAACGCAGCGACCGCAGGGCAAGCACCAGCCAGCCGATCCCGATGGCCAGGATCAACAGGCCGGCGACCAGCAAGACAAAGCCGCCCCGGGTCGCAACCCAAAAGCCAAAGGCGGTCAGGGCGGCAGCTGCCAAACCCTCACGGTGGCGGTAGAGCTGGTCAAGGACGGCGGGGCGGAGGAAGCTCATGCCTGGACCTGACGGGGTTCGGGAAACAGGATCAACGCAAAGGTCGTGGCGGGCTGAAAGCCGATGGCAAGATAGGCCTTTGCTGCCGCATCACTGGCGGCGAACAGCACGGCGCGCACCACGCCCTGCGACCGGGCCTCGGCCAGGTGCAGGGCGACCGCCAGACGGGCATGACCGCGCCCCCGCAGGGCGGGAGGCGTGTAGACACCGCCAACCTGGACACGTTCAGGCAGGATGGCGTTGAAACCGGTCAGGGCCACGGGCGAACCGTTCAGCATCAGGATGCGGTGGCTGCGCTGCGTGACCCAGCTGTCCACCTCGGACCCGGCACGCTGACGGCGCTGGTCCTCGCGGGTGCCCAGCACGGTCCGGTGATAATCCGCCCGCCAGTCCACCAAAAGCGCGCGTTGGGTGGCATCTGGAGGGACCAGATGGGCACCGTCGGCCATTGGCATCCGCAAGGCAGCCAGGTCCAGCGCGAAGCCCGGCTCGTCGCGGTTGACCAGCGTTTGACTACCCGCCAGACCCAGCCCGGCCAAAAGCGGACGCAGTTGATCCGCCGGTCCGACCGCACCGTTGATCGGCAAACCGGCCAGGCAGGGCCGAAATCTGGCGGCCTCGAACGGGTCCGGCAGCATCGGCATCAGCATACCCGACCGCGACAACGCCAGAACCCCGCCGCTTCCACTGATCCAGAACCGGGTCGCATGGGCATGGGCTGTGGCGAAATCACCCTGCCCCAGGCCGTGGTTGCGCAGATTGGCCAGCGGAAACATCGCGGCGTCGGCATGGCGCAGCAAGATCGCCTCGATTGCCGCTCGGTCCCGTGGGCCAGCCTCGCGGATCATCGCCAATCGCCGTTGGAGGCCTGCCACAGGGTAATCGCCGCCACGGCTGCCGTATCGGCGCGCAGGATGCGGGGGCCAAGCGACAGCGCCACGACGCCGGGCCGGGCGCGCAGGCGTTGGGCCTCATCGGGGGAAAAGCCGCCCTCGGGGCCGATCAGGATGGCAGCGGGACCCGGGATGGGGGCAATCGTGGCGGGTTGGCCCGCAGCCCCCTCATCGCACCAATAAAGCTGCCGCCCAATGGGCCAGCCCTCCAGCACGCGGTCAAGGGGGGCCAGTTCAGCCACTTCGGGAACAAAGGTTGCCCCGCATTGTTCGGCCGCCTCGACCGCATGGGCCTGCAAGCGGTCCTGACGGATGCGTTCAGAATTGGTGTGGCGGGTCTGGACCGGCAGAATGCGGGCGACACCAAGCTCCACCGCCTTTTCGACGATGAAATCGGTACGCGCCTTCTTGATCGGCGCAAAGAGCAGCCACAGGTCCGGCGGCAGCACAAGGGGCCGGGTCTGCCCCTCGCAGATCGCCACCGCGCCGCGCCGGCCCGCGGGGCCCAGCACCGCGCGCCATTCGCCGTCGCGCCCGTTGAACAAAAGCACCGCCGCACCCGGCCCCAGGCGCATCACCCCGGTCAGGTAATGCGCCTGTGCCTGCGACAGGGGCACGGCTTGCCCCAAGGCAAGGGCGTGGTCTACATGAAGCCTGATCTTCGCATCCATGAGCCGGAACCTATGTCCCAAGTGCCGCAAATGCCAGAGGCCAAGCCGGTGGAACCGGTCGCCGACGCCGAGCCTGGCAATTGGGTGGACCGCTACGCCCCGCTGCGCGCGCGCCCCTATCTGCGGCTGTCCCGCGCGGATCGGCCGATCGGGACCTGGCTGTTGCTCATTCCCTGCCTATGGGCGATTGCGCTGGCCGGTGGCGTGTCGGGGTTTCGCGGTTGGGACCTGTGGCTGGTGGTCTCGATGGCCGGTGGGGCGTTCCTGATGCGCGGGGCGGGCTGCACCTGGAACGACATCACCGACCGCGACATCGACGCACAGGTGGCGCGGACGCGGTCAAGGCCGCTGCCTTCGGGTCAGGTCACGGTCAAGGCGGCCTTGGTCTGGATGGGGGTGCAGGCGCTTCTGGCGGCGGGGATTCTCTTCACCTACAACTGGCTGGCAATCGGTCTTGGAGTGGCATCGCTGGCGCTGGTCGCGATCTATCCCTTTGCCAAGCGGTTCACCTGGTGGCCGCAGGTGTTTCTGGGCCTTGCGTTCAACTGGGGCGCGCTTTTGGCCTGGGCGGCGCATGCGGGCACGGTGCCGATGGCGGCGGTCTTGTTGTACGCGGGCGGCATCACCTGGACGCTGTACTATGACACGATCTACGCCCATCAGGACCGCGAGGATGACGCGCTGATCGGGGTGAAATCCACCGCCCGGCTGTTCGGCAAGGCCAGCCGGGGCTGGCTATGGACCTTCTTTACGCTGACAATCTCGCTTCTGGGGGCGGCGGTGGTGGTGGCGCATGCGTCCCAGGACCGGCCCTTGGCGCTGGTCACCGCGCTGGCCGGGGTCTGGGGGATGGGCCGGCATATCGCCGGCCAGTTGCGGCGGCTTGACCTTGACGACCCGGCCTCGTGCCTGGCGGTGTTTCGCGCCAATCGCGTTGCCGGTCTGATCCCCGTGCCGTTTCTTGCCGGTGCGGCCTGGCTTGGTTGAACCTTTTCAGTCGAAGGCCTAAGGAAGGGGCGACCGACCTGCGGAATCTCCCGCCGATAGCCGAGTGTCCTGCCCTTGTCCAAACTCTTGCGCCCGCTGTCCCCGACCATTCTGGCAGTGATGGCGTTCATCGTTGCAGCCGGCGTGATGGTAGGCGTGGCCTTCGCCGCAGCACTGGTGATCGAGGCGCGCACCTACAAGGTGGTCTCGACCCGCCTGGCCACCGCTGGCATCGACTGGGTCAATCTTGGTCCCGATGGCCTGCGCCTGCACCTGACCGGTACCGCCCCGAACGAGGCGGCGCGCTTTCGGGCAGTCAATCTGGTGGCGACGATGATCGAATCCTCTCGCGTGCGCGATGAGCTTGACGTGATCCCAGCCTCGGCGATTGTGGCACCGGACTTTTCGGTGCAGATGCTGCGCACCGAAGACGGCGTCCAGCTGATTGGCCTTGTGCCGGAAAATCCCGGAGACGACGCGATGACCGAAGAGGCGCTGGCCGAAGCGGCAGCAGCCCTAATTCCCGGCATCGAATTGACCAACCTCTTGGAAACCGCCGATTATCCCGCCCCCGAAACCTGGGGCGACGCACTTGATTTTGGCCTTGATGCGCTGGGCCGGCTGGAGCGGTCGAAAATCTCGGTCGGGGCCGATCTGGTAGAGATCACGGCGATCTCTGACAGTGCCGAGGAAAAGCAGGCCCTGGAGCAGGACCTGCGCGCCATGGCCCCCGACGGCGTGCGGTTGGTGCTTGACATCTCGGCCCCGCGTCCGGTGATCACGCCGTTCACCCTGCGCTTCGTGATTGATGCCGAAGGCGCGCGCTTTGACAGCTGTTCAGCCGACAGCGACCGCGCGCAGGGCCAGATTCTTGCCGCTGCGACCGCCGCCGGGATCAGCGGGCGGGCGATTTGCACCATCGGCCTTGGCACGCCAAGCCCGCGCTGGGCCGAAGCCGTGGTCCTGGCCATCACCAAGGTGGCCGAGCTTGGGTCCGCCTCGATCACCTTTTCGGATGCCGATGTCACTTTGCTTGCCGGACCCGAGGTAACCCAGGCCGCCTTCGACAAGGTGGTGGGTGAGCTTGAAACGGCACTGCCGGATGCGTTTTCCCTGACCTCGACCCTGGAAAAACCAGCCGCCGCCGTCGAGGGTCCGGCAGAATTCACCGCCATCCTGACCGAAGACCGCAAGGTAGAACTGCGCGGCCGCTTGACCGACAGCCTGCAGCGCGATGCAGTCGATGCCTTCGCGCGTGCGGCCTTCGAGGGCGCAGAGGTGCTGACCGCGACACGGCTGGACAACACGCTGCCCGATGGCTGGCCCTTGCGGGTGCTGACCGGCCTCGAAGCCCTTGCCGAGGTCGATTCCGGCACCCTGCTTGTCCGGGTCGATACCGTCGAGGTTACCGGTGTCACCGGCTCGCTGGAAACCCGTGGCCGGATCACGCAGATCCTGTCCAGCAAGCTTGGTCAGGGCAAGACCTTCCGCGTCAACGTCCGCTACGAAGAAGCGCTGGATCCGGTCGCATCGCTGCCCACGCCCGAGGAATGTGCAGCGGATGTGAACGCAGCGATTGCCCAAAAGAAGATTACCTTCACCCCCGCGTCGGCAGAACTGGCCATCGACGCCCGGCCGGTCCTTGACGGGCTGGCCGCGATCTTGAACGAATGTCCGCCGATGCTGCTTGAGATCGGCGGACATACCGACAGCCAGGGGTCCGAGGAAAGCAACAAGGCGCTAAGCCAGGCCCGGGCCGAAACGGTGCTGTTGGCGCTGCAAGGCCGCCGGGTCGACATCTCGGGGATGACGGCTGTGGGCTTTGGCGAAAGCAAGCCCATTGCCGACAATGAGACCGAGATTGGCCGCGAGGCAAACCGCCGCATCGAATTTGTCCTGCAGGGACCGCCCCTCCAAGCCAAAGACGGCACCGAAGGCGCCGAAAGCCGGCTAGAAAACGCCCCCGAACCGGTCGCATCCGATCGCCCAGTCGAGAGTGAGGCCGAGAGTGAGGCCGAATCACCGGCCACGCCTTTGGCACCCGGCGCGGGTGCGGCTCAGCCCGAAACCGCAATCGACGAGGGCGCAAAGCCAGAACCGGAGGACACCGCTTCTGCCACGAGCCCGGATTTCTCGACCGACACCAGCCCGTCGGTCGCCCCCACCGAAAAGACCATTCGCCCCTTGCCCCGACCGGCCGGGCTTGCGGACGAGGAAACCCAATGAACCGCACCGAATTCGTCATCGCCACCGCCATCATTCTGCTGGTTGCCTTCGCAATGGGCTGGTTCACCTACTGGCTTTTGCACCGCTTTACCCGGGTGGCCGGGGGCGATGTCGGCGAGATGGACCGCCTGGCCCAATCGCTGCACGAGGCCGAGGAATTGCGTGACCAGGCACTGGCCTACATGGAACAGCGCGAGGCAGAACTGATGACGCAGATCGCCCAGACCGAAGCGGAACTGCGCGCCGCGATGGAGGGGTTGCGCGACGCCCGCCACGAAGCCGAAGACATGCGCACCTATATCGAACGCATGCACGCCAACGGCTGAGCTAGGCTGACACCGCGGCCAGATCGATTTCTGAACGGAAATCGCCCCGGAACCCGTTCGGGTTCCGGTTTGTTGGTCGGCATGCGGATCTGATCGCGGTAAAGCGGATCGTTCCGCGGCTGGAACCTTCGGTCAAACTGGACATCGATGCCGCCGCATGGCACGCATCAGGGCATCCAATGGAGACCCGACATGCTCGATTCCGTGACTGACCTGGCATCGCTTCTGAAAGACCCTTCGCTTCTGGTGACCAAGGCCTATGTGGCCGGCCAGTGGGTTGGGGCGGACGACGGGACGACCTTTCCGGTTACCAACCCGGCGCGGGGCGATGTGATCTGCCAGGTGCCGAACCTTGGCCGGGGTGAGACAGCCCGCGCCATCGCTGCTGCCCATGTCGCGCACCGCGAATGGGCTGGCCGCACCGCCAAGGAACGCGCCCAGGTGCTGCGCCGCTGGTTCGACCTCTGCATGGCCAACCAGGACGATCTTGCCACGATTCTGACCGCCGAGATGGGCAAACCCCTGGCCGAGGCCAAGGGTGAGATCGCCTATGGTGCCTCCTATATCGAGTTCTACGGCGAAGAGGCCAAGCGCACCTATGGCGACATCATCCCCGGCCATCAGCGCGACAAGCGCATCCATGTGCTGAAGCAGCCAATCGGGGTTGCTGCCTCGATCACGCCGTGGAACTTTCCGAACGCGATGATCGCGCGCAAGGTGGCCCCGGCGCTGGCCGCAGGTTGCGGCTTTGTCGCCCGCCCTGCCGCCGAGACGCCGCTTTCGGCCTTGGCGCTCGCGGTCCTGGCCGAGCGCGCCGGGGTTCCGGCGGGCCTGTTTTCGGTCATCACCTCCAAGCGGTCCTCGGACATCGGCAAGGAATTCTGCGAAAACCCGCTGATCCGCAAGCTGACCTTCACCGGCAGCACCGAGGTTGGCCGCATCCTGTTGAAGCAGGCCGCCGATCAGGTGCTGAAATGCAGCATGGAACTGGGCGGCAACGCACCTTTCATCGTGTTCGATGACGCCGATCTGGATGCGGCGGTCGAAGGGGCGATGATCTCCAAGTTCCGCAACAACGGCCAGACCTGCGTTTGTGCCAACCGGATCTATGTGCAGGCGGGCGTCTATGATGCCTTTGCCGAAAAGCTGGCAGCAGCGGTGCAAAAGCTTGCCATCGGCGACGGGCTGACAGCGGGCATCACCACCGGCCCCTTGATCAACGAAGCCGCGATGGACAAGGTCGAGGAGCACATCGCCGACGTCATCGCCGGTGGCGGCAAGATCATGATGGGCGGCAAGCGGCACGCTCTGGGCGGGTCGTTCTTCGAGCCGACCGTGGTGACCGGCGTGACCCCGGGCATGAAGGTCGCGCAGGAAGAAACCTTCGGCCCCCTGGCCCCCCTTTTCCGGTTCGATACCGAAGAAGAGGTCATCCAGCGCGCCAACGACACGATCTTTGGCCTGGCCAGTTATTTCTACGCCCGCGACATCGGTCGCATCACCCGTGTGCAAGAGGCGCTGGAATACGGCATGGTCGGCGTGAACACCGGCCTCATCTCCAACGAAATGGCCCCCTTTGGCGGCGTCAAGCAGTCGGGTCTGGGCCGTGAAGGTAGCCGCCACGGCCTCGATGACTACATGGAACTGAAATACATCTGCCTGTCGATCTGACCCGTCGCTCGTCGTCGACTTCGTCGCTCCTCGCTGAACACCGCGACGAGCAGACGAAGTCGCACGAGGAGCCAACCCAAGGAGAGCGCAATGGCCGAAGACTATTTCCCGCCAAAGGTCTGGACCTGGGATCAGGCCAGCGGCGGTCAGTTCGCCAACATCAACCGCCCCATCGCCGGGGCAACGCATGACAAGGCGCTGCCGGTCGGGGCGCATCCTTTGCAGCTTTATTCGCTGGCCACGCCAAATGGCGTCAAGGTTACCATCCTCTTGGAGGAGTTGCTGGAGGTCGGCCACGCCGCCGAATACGACGCCTGGCTGATCGACATTGGCAAGGGCGACCAATTCAGCTCGGGCTTTGTCGCGGTGAACCCGAATTCCAAGATCCCGGCGCTGATGGATCACGCCACCGGGCAGCGGGTTTTTGAGAGCGCCTCGATCATGCTGTACCTCTCGGAAAAGTTTGGCGGGGCCTTCATCCCGAAAAACCCCTCGGCCCGGACCGAGATGTTCAGCTGGCTGTTCTGGCAGATGGGTTCCGCCCCCTTCGTCGGCGGCGGCTTCGGACATTTCTACGCCTATGCGCCGACCAAGCAGGAATACCCGATCAACCGCTATGCAATGGAAACCAAACGCCAGCTTGACGTGCTGGACCGCCATCTTGCGGCGCATGACTGGATGGCAGGCGACTATTCCCTCGCCGATATGGCGATCTATGCCTGGTACGGCAACATGGTGCTGGGCCGGGCCTATAACGCCGCCGAGTTTCTGGATGTGGCCAGCTACACCCATGTCCTCGCATGGGCGCAGAAGATCGACGCGCGACCGGCGGTGATCCGGGGCCGCAAGGTCAACCGCAGCTGGGGCGCGCCAGAGGACCAACTGCCTGAACGCCACTCGTCCGCAGATTTCGACAAGACCTGACCCGTCGCGATCAGGTCGCGATCAGGCTGCTCCCGTCGCGCACGGCCATGACAGACGGCCCGCAGCCCCCCAGGCTGCGTCCAATCCTCCAGCGAAAGGTTATTCCATGCAAAGCATCACCAAACTGCCCTCGACCGATGGCATCGAACCCGCAACCGGCGATCTTGACGGCTGGTTCGTGACCGAGGGCAGCCCGTCGATGAAGACCTGGGTCCTGCATACGGCCAAGGACGGCAGCATGGTCTCGGGCATCTGGGAATGCACCGTCGGCAGCTACCACGCCACCTACACCGCCTATGAATACGTCGTGCTGATCGCGGGCCGGATTGTGATCACCCCCGATGGTGGGACCCCGGTCACGGTCAAGGCTGGCGATGCCTTCGTGGTGGAGAAGGATTTCAAGGGCACCTGGAAAATCGAAGAGAACGTGCGCAAGCACTTCGACTTCGTGGTCGGATGAGGGTTGCGGTCGTCACCGGTGCAGCGGGTGGCATGGGGCGGGCGATCAGCGACCGGCTGTTGACCGACGGTCTGACTGTCATCGGCGTCGATATCGATGGCCCTTCACTTCTGACCATGACCGCCGACCGTGACGGCTTTACCCCCGAAGCGGTGGACCTGACCGATCCCGATGCGATCATCGACCTGTTTGCGCGGATGACCAACCGCTTTGGCGGCGTCGATGTTCTGGTGAACAACGCCGGGACCTGCTTCATGTCCGACTTTCCCGACATCCCGGCGGCCGAGCTCACCCGGCAGATGGAGGTCAACTTTCATTCGGCCTTCCATTGCTGCCAGCAGGCGGTCAAGGCGATGGCCGGGCGGCCGGGAGTGCGCAAGATCGTCAACATCTCGTCGAACGGGGCCTATAATTTCGATGTGTTCGACCCACCGCATTACCGCGCCTCCAAAGCCGCGATGGACACGCTGACCAAGGACCTCGCCCGCCGCTATGCACGTGCAAAGATCGCGGTGAACTCGATTGCCCCGGCAATGACGGAGACGCCGCTCTTCAACGTGCTGACCGAAGACGTGCTGGCGCGGGCCATTTCGGCAATGCCGCACGGCCACGCGATGCAGCCCGATCAGATCGCGGCCTGGGTGGGCTTCCTGGTTTCGCCTGCGGGGGACGTGTCGTCGGGCAATATCATCATCCTCAATCAGGGGCGCGATGTGAGGTAAGAGAGCGCAAATTCCTTGACTAAAGAATTTGGTAAGAATTTTATTTGCAACTCTTCGGTCTGCGCGAGGGGCGTCGATGAAAGTCACCATCCACAAGCTGTTCGAGTACTTCGTCGAGACCGCTGCAGCCGAACCACCGGACTGCGTCATCGGCTTTTCCTTCTCCAGCCCACCACGCCTGAAAGAATTCCTTGCTGATCTGGACCCGGAGCTTTCCCTGGACTGGAGCGGGGAAAGCTCTCTTGGACTTCCTGCCTTGCGAAGCCGCGTGCTGGATCAAGCCGGTCTATCCCATCTTTCGCCGGACGCTGTGCTGATCACCGCTGGAACCGCCGAGGCGAATTATCTTCTGTTCCGGCAATTGGTATCGTCAGGGGACGAGATCATTACCGAGGCCCCCGGCTGGCCACAGGTCGGCAACATCGCAAAATCGATTGGCGCGCATCTCGTCGAGGTTCCCCGCGACGAAGGCATCGGGTGGCACCTCGACCCCGACTCCATCGCCCGCGCCGTCACCCCGCGCACGCGGATGATCTTTCTGACCAACCCGAACAATCCGACCGGACGGCTTATTCCTGAAGCCGACCTGCGGACTCTCGCGGCTTTGGCAGACCAGCACGGCATCTGGCTGGTGGTGGATGAAGTCTATGCAGGTCTTGAATGGACCGGCCCGAGGCTGCCGTCGATTGCAGGACTTACGCCTTTTGGCATCACCACCGGATCAGTGTCCAAGGCGCTGGGTCTGCAGGGCCTGCGCACCGGCTGGATGATCTGTCAGACCCCGTCGGTGATCCGCGACGCGATGATCCTGCGCGAAAACGCCTCCGAGATCATGAATGTTCTGGGCAAGCGGATCGCGGAGGTCGCCCTTCGCCCCGACCGGCTGGCCGCCGCTCTGGCGCGTGCGCGGGCCGAGGGGCAACAGGCGCTTGACCGGCTGGACCAATTTGTGGCCGACGAGTCCCGCCTCTCGTGGCACCGCCCCGAGGCCGGGTTGATCGGCCTTGCGCGTCTAACGGGCGAATCGGGTGAGGCGCTGGCCCGTGCGCTTTTGGCCGCGCCCTGGCGGACGTTTCTTTTGCCGGGTTCCGCTTACGGCTTGCCGCAGCACATCCGGCTTGGCGCGGGTGGCGGACCTGAGGCCAAGCTGGACGAAGGGCTGGCGCGGCTAAGCCGCTACCTTGGCCAAGCCCCTGATTTAAAAGCCGCTATCCGATAGCATCCCAGTGTTTCCTGCTAGCGTCGCCGCGCTTTTGCCTAGCGCGGCCACCCCAGCCATATCGATTGGCATGAACCCGACACACTGCCGCTGCCGGGCCAACCCAAGCAAAGGAAACGACATGCTGCTCCCTGTCCAGACCATCAAATCGACCCTGATCGCCGCCGTCACCGCGCTCTCCATCGCCGCCCTGCCCGCCAATCCGGCGCTGGCCTGGGGCGACCGCGAACAGGGCATCGTCACCGGTATCGCCGCCACACTTTTGATCACCGAGATCGTCAAGAACGAGCGCAAGCGCCGCGAAGCCGCCCCCGAGGTCATCTATATCGAGACACCCGCGCACACCACCTCGATCTACCGCACCCCGGCGGCCCGCGCCTTCAGCACCTATTCGCTGGCCGAGCGCAAGGCGATCCAGCGCAACCTGCGCGCCTGGGGCTACTACTCGGGCCGCATCGACGGGTCGTTCGGGCCGAGCACCTATAATGCGGTTGCGTCCTATGCCAGCGACGAGGGCATCACGCGCAGCCTCAACTCCACTGCGGGCGCTTATGGCGTCTACGACAGCCTGATCTTCTGATCCCGTCCCCTTCAGAAGATCATGCGCCCCGGTCGCGGCCCCTGCCAGGGTCACGGTCGGGGCGTCCCTTTTTGGCAAGGCCCAGCCCAAGGATTGCCCCCTGCCCCGCGTCCAAGATAACGTGATGCGCATGGATACGCCCGACGAGATGCTTGCAACGGCCGCGGCCCAGGGGGACCGTGCGGCCTTTGCCAAGCTTGTGGGGCGGCACTATGACCGCATCCATGGCCTGGCCTGGCGCCTGACCGGATCACGGGCCGAGGCCGAGGATCTGGCGCAAGACATCTGCGCCGCCCTACCCGCCAAGCTGCGCCATTGGCGCGGTGAGGCGCGGTTCACCACCTGGCTGTACCGCGTGGTGGTGAATGCCGCCCATGACCTGCGCCGTCGCCAGGCCACCCGCACCCGCGCCGCGCAAGGCTGGGGCGACTGGGAAATGGCCCGTCAGGATGAGATCGTGACCGAGGCTGCGGCCCGCGACTGGCTGGCCCAGGCGATGACCCGGCTTTCGCCCGAACTGCGCGACACCCTCGCGCTGGTTCTGGGCGAAGAGCTGACCCAGGCCGAGGCGGGCCAGGTGCTGGGCCTCTCTGAGGGCACCATCGCCTGGCGGATGAGCGAGGCCAAAAAGCGTTTGCGCGCCATGGCGAAAGAGGACGCGACATGACCGACGATCTGGACGACCTCCGCCGCGCGCTTGCCACCCCGCCCGCCCCCGACCCAGAGGCTCGCGCCCGCGCGCTGGCGCTGGCGATGGAAAATTTCGACCGGCTCCAAGGATCGACTGACCCGGCACGTTCCAGTGAGGACCGCCCAAGCGAGGCGGTGCCCCTGAACGGAGTACGTCGCATGCTGAAATCCCTGACATCCCGCCCTGCGCTTGCCGCCACCACCTCGATTGCCGCGCTGGTGATTGGCGTGGCGGTGATCCTGCCGGTTGCCGATCTGCGGCTTGACCAGCCGCAAACCGCGCCCACCGACCTGCCCGCTGACCTTCCGACCGAGGCCGATCAACTGGCCGATGAATTGGCCACAGCGCCCGAACCGACCGACCTGGGCGAGGTGGCCAAGGCGGCAAGCCCACCCGCCACAGCAGCACGCGCCCCGGTGGAAGGCGAAGCCCGCCTGCGGTCTGAGGCGGTGGCCGATGCCGAGCTTTCCGGTGGCCTTGTCGAGGTCGAAAACGCCGTGGTCGCCGCCGCCCCAGCCCTTGCCGACGCCCAGCCCCAGCCCCTGCCCGACAGCGAGGCCTTTGCCACGGCTGACGCCAATCCGGTGAAGGTCACCGCCGAGGAACCGGTTTCCACCTTTTCCATCGATGTGGACACGGCCTCCTGGTCGGTCCTGCGGTCCACCCTCAACCGCGGAGCAATGCCGACCCCCGACCAGATCCGGATCGAAGAGATGGTCAACTACTTCCCCTATGCCTATCCCGCCCCCGATGTGGATCAGGCCTTTGCCGCCTCGATCAGCGTCATGCCCACCCCCTGGAACCCCGGCACGCGGCTGGTGACCATCGGCATCCAGGGCGCCTTGCCCGAGGTCAGCGACCGCCCGGCGCTGAACCTGGTGTTTCTGATCGACACCTCGGGCTCGATGGAGGACCCGTCAAAGCTGGGCCTTCTCAAGCAATCCCTGGCCCTGATGCTGGCGGAACTGCGCCCCGAGGATCAGATCGCGATTGTCACCTATGCCGGATCGGCCGGTCTCGTGCTGCCCGCCACCGCCGCCAGTGACCGCGCCACGATCCTGGCTGCGCTTGACCAGCTTGCCGCCGGGGGATCCACCGCCGGGGCCGAGGGGTTGGAGCTGGCCTATCAGACCGCCGAAGGCATGGCCGGGGACGGTGAGGTTAGCCGCATCCTTCTGGCCACCGATGGCGATTTCAATGTCGGCGTCAGCGACCCCGAGGGGCTGGAGGCTTATGTCGCCAAAAAGCGGGAAACCGGCACCTATCTGTCGGTGCTGGGCTTTGGGCGCGGCAATCTGGATGATGCGGTGATGCAGGCCCTGGCGCAGAACGGCAACGGCCAGGCTGCCTATATCGACACCCTGAGCGAGGCGCAAAAGGTGCTGGTCGATCAGCTGACCGGGGCGCTTTTCCCCATCGCCGATGACGTGAAGATCCAGGTCGAATGGAACCCCGCCACCGTCGCCGAATACCGCCTGATCGGCTATGAGACCCGCGCCCTCGCGCGTGAGGATTTCAACAATGACGCGGTGGATGCGGGCGAAATTGGTGCAGGCACCCAGGTCACCGCGATCTACGAAGTCACCGCTCCGGGGTCCGAGGCGGTGCTGAACGACCCGCTGCGCTATGGCTCGGCCACCGCCGAAGCGACCGGGGGCGAGCTTGGCTTTCTCCGCCTGCGCTGGAAGGCTCCCGGCGAAGACAGCTCCACCCTGATCGAAACCCCGATCACCGGGGAGGAGGAAGCGACCGACGAGACCCGCTTTGCCGCCGCCATCGCGGGCTTTGGCCAGCTTTTGCAAGGTTCGGCCTACCTGGGCGACTGGGGCTGGGACGAGGCGATTGCCCTGGCCGGATCGGCGCGGGGTGACGACCCCTTTGGCTACCGGGTCGAGGCGGTGAACCTGATGCGGCTGGCGCAGGGTCTGGACCGCTAGAGCCTTTCAGGATCCGTTTGAACCAAGGGTATCGAAAGCCGGGATCAAGCGGTTGCGGGCGGAAGTGAGGTTCGATTCAATTCGAACCTGACCTGCAATGGCCCTGGCTTTCACAGTTGCGTGAAGCTCTGTCGGCGTCGGGATGAAACCGGCGTCGACTGCGTCATTGATTGCAGGTGGCCAGCGTGGCCGCCTGCCTGGGTTTCGGGCAGACGAAACCACAATGGAGACTCCTATGAAGCGCACCGCGATCGCTCTTGCCCTTGCCCTGCTTGCTGGCCCGGCTCTGGCAGAACAGATGGCCGTCATTGAAACCAACGGCATTCTGACTGATGCCAATGGCATGACGCTTTACACCTTCGACAAGGACGCAGATGGCGCGTCGGCCTGCTACGACGAATGTGCAGCCCTCTGGCCGCCGCTGATGGCCGCCGCTGATGCCAAGGCCGACGGCGCTCTTGGCCTGACCGCCCGCAAGGACGGCGCAATGCAGTGGACCTATGACGGCAAACCGCTCTACCTTTGGGCAAAGGACGCCAAGCCGGGCGATACCACTGGCGACGGCGTCAAGGGTGTGTGGCACACCGCAAAAACGAAGAACTGACATGCCATTCCTGGACGAGATCGAAGCCGCGATACCGGGACTGCGCGCCTATGCCCGTGCATTGTTGCGTGACCGCGAGGCGGCGGACGATCTTGTCCAGGACACGCTTGAAGTGGCCCTTGTCCGCGCCAGCCAGTGGCGCGGCGAGGGCAGCCTCAGGGCCTGGCTCAGCCGCATTCTTCTGAACCGGTTTCGTGACGGATTGCGCCGCAACCGCGCCGCGCCGATGTTGACCCTGGTTGCCGAGCCGACCGCCCCGCCGCAAGGCGAGCCGCGTCTGGCACTTGCCGAAGTGCATGCCGCCATGGGCCGTCTGCCCGAAGATCAGCGTGCCGCATTGTTGCTGGTTGCACTGGAAGGGATGAGCCTGGCGGAGGCCGCCAGCGTTCTGGGTCTGGCCGAGGGCACACTGGCCTCGCGTCTGGCCCGTGCCCGCGCCAGTTTGCGCGAGATGACCGCGCGGGACCGACAAAGTCCGGCCAGAAAGGGAAGCTCATGACCCCCCCTGTTCCCGCATCGCCACTGAGCGACGTAGATGCACATCGGCTTCGGCACGGTGATGCGGCGGCGCGGGCCGAACTGGCCCGTCTGGCGCAGAGTGACTTCGATCTGGCCGTGCGCCTGGCCGAATGGGACCGGCAGGATGCGGCATTGCTGGCGCTCTATGCGCCGGTGGCCGATGAACCGGTGCCTCCCCGTTTGCACGCCGTGTTGAAAATGCCAGTTGCCCCGCCGTCGCAGTGGTGGAAGGTCGCGGCAGCGATTGGCTTTCTGGCCTTTGGATTTGTCGGTGGCTGGGGTGCTGCGCGGCTGGCCGGGCCAGTGCCCGCCACCACGATTGCCGACGCCGCGATGGCCAGTTTCGCCACCTACGCGGTCGAGGTGCTGCATCCGATCGAGGTTGCCGCATCGGATGAGGCGCATCTGGTAAAATGGCTGTCCAAACGGCTGGGGACGCAGATCAAGACGCCTGATCTTATGTCAGAGGGCTTTCGCCTAATCGGCGGGCGGTTGTTGCCAGGCGACAAATCCCCGGCTGCGCTGCTGATGTATGAAGACGATCTTGGGCGCCGCCTAACACTGTATCTGACCCGCTCGGACGGGAAGGCCAGCGGCCTCGCCTTCGCCGAAGAGCCAGGCCGTCAGGCCTTCTGGTGGGTCGATGGCAGCCTGGGATGCGCGCTGGTCGGTGATCTGCCGCGTGATACGTTGCGGCGGCTGGCAATTGCCGCCTATCACGACCTGACCGAAGCATAGCGACAGGGCGCGCCGATTGCCCGGCGCGCCCTGTAGCCGGTCCGTCCGCCGGATTAGTTGACCGGATCGGCCTTGGCCTCAAGCGCGGATGTGGCACCACCCAGCCGGGCGAGCTTGGCTTCCTGCGCCTGCGCCGGAAAGCCCCCGGTGAAGACACCTCGACCCTGATCGAGACGCCGATCACCGAGTCTGAGGAGGTCAGCGCGGAAACCCGCTTTGCCGCCGCGATCGCGGGCTTTGGGCAGCATGTGCAGGGCTCGGTCTTTACCGGCGACCGGGGTTGGAATCGGCCGATCGACCTGCCACTGGCGAACCGGGGCGATGATCCCTGCGGCTACCGGGTCGAAGCGGTGAACCTGATGCGGCTGGCGCAATTGCTGGTGGGAAACTGACGGACGCATCGGCTGTCGGTCCTTGATCTGCACCTGTTGCGACAGGCCTTTCTCTGGCATTTCACTTCGATTGGTCTGAAAGAAAATACTTGGAAAAATAGCGCCTATTTGCCAGATTTCGACCATTCAGGCTGCGATTGAATCGGAGAATAGAATGTTCAGATCCTTCATGCTGGCGACCGCCCTTGTGGCGCTTGCCGCCCCCGTCCTTGCCGACAGTTGGGTTGTCGAATGTGCCTCGAACAGCCCCGGCCCGTGGCCAGACTCGCAATTTTGCAATGAAGCCAAGATGTTGGAGGTTTCCGCCCCGAACCTTAGCCAGAAGATGCGGCTAAGACTGGCCGCGCCCACGACGCATTGTTCCGAGATCAGCTATATCGTGAACCGCCTGCCCGGCAGCAGCGACCCGATCGCCATGCTGGAGCGGTTGAAGCCCGGAGAAGCCAAGATCATCGCGCTTGGCGATGGCTGGGCCGAGGAAGGCACCTTCATCACCATCAGCGCGGTTGGCCATGTCGGGGGCTGCAACGAAGGGGTGCTTGGCTCCTGGGGTGCGGTGACCGATATCTCGGCGGCGCCGTAACCCTTGGTCCTGACCCATCCCTTTTGCCAAAAATGAGGTACACTATGCTTCGACCAGGCCTAGCGGCTACCCTTGCCTTGCTGGCAACCCCCACCCTGGCTGAACGGGTCGAGGTGGTCTGCGCCGGCTCTTCGCCGTTCCTGTCCAACACCACGCTTTGCGACACCCGCGGCCGGTTCGTCTTTCAATCCGACGGGCCAGAGGTGCCGTTCTTTGTGACGGTAACGGCCCCGGCCACGCATTGTTCCGACGTGTCCTATATGATGTTCCGCCCGGGTGAGGAGGCCTCGATCGGGTTTTCCGACCGGATGGCACCCGGGGCCAGCCAGACCGTCGAGATCGGGGCCGGGTTTGGCCCGGGCGAGGCGGTGATCGAAGTCGCCGCCATCGGCCATATCGGCGGCTGCAACACCGGCGCGATCCAAAGCTGGGCGGTGGATATCAGCGCAGCACCGGTGCCCTGACGGTTTGCCGCAGAAAGGGGCGCTGAACCGCGCCCCTTTCCCGTAACCTGCCGGTCAGTTCACGGTTTCGATCTTGCCTTCCAGCACCGGGGTCGCATCGGCAGCTCGGGCAATCTCGATCCGGCGGGGTTTCAGCGCCTCGGGCGTCTCGCGGATCAGATCGATGTGCAAAAGCCCGTGTTCGTGAACCGCCCCCGTGACGCGAACGTGGTCGGCCAGGGCAAAGCGGCGGTCAAAGGCGCGGGTGGCAATGCCGCGGTGCAGGTAGCTGCGGGCGGTTTCCTCACCGGCCTTGCGGGCGGTGATGTGCAGGCTGCCCTCCTTGACCTCGACCGCGAGATCGTCGGGCGCGAAACCGGCCACGGCGATCGAGATCCGATAGGCATCCTCGGCGGTCTTTTCGATGTTGTAGGGCGGATAGGTGGGCTGGGCCACGTCGCTGGACAAAACCCGATCCATCAGATCGGCGATGCGGTCGAAACCGACGGTGGCACGGTACAAGGGCGCGAAATCAAGGGTGCGCATGTCATCCTCCTGGAAGCGATGTCAGGGGCCTTCCCGTTGCCGGGCAAGGCGGTCAACCCGGGCCCATCATGGCACCCGGATACCCGTTAGGTGGGAAAGCAGACCCCAGCTTTCAAGACCCTTCAGGGTTTGACGAAAAGCGCGCCAGTATCGTTGCCATCGCCCCCGATGCCGATGCGCCGGACCTTGGGCTGCACCGCGTCGGGCAGCGCCTCGCTGGTGACTTTGCCCGCCCGAAGCCGCGCCTTGAGGTCCGAAACCAGGTCAGGCAGTTCCATTCCATAGGCGATGGTGCCGTCCGCAGTCTTGGTACCAGCCGAGATGATCGACACGATCCGCGCCCGGTAGTCGCCTTGCGCCAGCACGGGCGCGCCAGACGACCCATAGGTTACATCGCAATCGACCGCGATAAAGCCATCTTGCCGCTCCAGCACATGGCACAGCCGTTGCCAGGACAAAGCCTCTTCCCGGCCCTGGGCGTAGGAGACCACGCTTACCTCATCGCCGGTACCGGGCGCGGCGACGACAAAAGGCGCGGCCAGGCTGGTCGGCACCGGCTTGGCCAGTTGCAACAGGGCCGCATCGCGCAGCAGATCCGCGCTGGTGATCGGATTTGTCGCGCCAAATCCGGTCGGTGCGACGGTACGCAGAACGGGCACGTCGGCCACGGCCACTCCATCCGCCAGCCCGGCACGAAAGGTGATCCGCCCGGCATCAATCGCGCCCCCGCCCGGTTCGATCACGCAATGCGCCGCCGTCAGCACCAGATCCGGGGCGATCAAGGCGCCGGTGCAGAACCCGCCACCGGCGATGTCTACCCGACCAACCGCTTCCCAGCCGCGCAACTGGTCGGGCGTGCCAAGGCGGCTGAGCCCCGAATTGTCCTGGGCCGGGACGGGCAGCGCCAGCGCCGCCATCCCCAGCACCGGCAGGACGAAGCGTCTCAAGGCTTCAGGAATTTTGCGCCGCCCTCCTGGCCACCAGACAGGACGTGCACCCCCGACGTGCCGCCCGTGCGGGTCTGCCGACTGCTGGCAAGCGCCGCGCGCAGCGTGCTGAGCGGTACAGCCAGCGGAACCGCCAAAGACACCTTGCGGCCGTCCACCTCGGCCTTGGCAGAGATCACCGACACCACGCGCGCCACCCCGTCGGCCACCGCAAACACCGGCGCGCCCGAAGACCCGAAATCGACGTTGCAGGACAGGACCAGCGTTTCCGGCCGACCGGCCAGCACTTCGCAGACCTCCTGGATCGAGGGCACCTCGGCTCGGCCCTGGGCATAGGACACCACGCTGACCACATCACCCGCCACCGGGGCGACATCGGTTTCAAAGGGGGTCAGCGACGGCAGGCGGATCGGCTGACTTAGCTCGATCAGCGCCAGGTCTGACGTTACTTGATCAAGCGTCTCTTCCGGCTGAAACCGGTAGTCCGGATGGGCGAGCACAAAGCTGACATCGCGGTAGGCGACAGCGCGGCCATTGCGCCAACCGGCAAAGAACTGCATCTCTTCGGCCGGAACGCGAACTCCGGTGGTCTTGTCATAAAGGCAATGGGCCGCAGTCAGCACCAGCTCAGGCGCGATAAGCGCGCCCGTGCAAAACCCGGTCTCGCCGATCATCAGCTTGCCCACAGCATCCCAGCCGCGAGAATCGTCCGCCGTCTGCATCCCGACAAGGGCCGAATCTTCGGCAACTGCCGCCGAGGCCACGACCAAGAGCGACACAAGGACGCTTGCGATCAACTTGTGCATCATGTCACCCCATCGCTGTGTCGGGTCTATGCGCGAAGTTGGGCAGATTTTTGTCGGCTTGCCCGCGAAAACGGTTGCCACATCAGCCCGCCAGCGCCTTGGGCTTTGGACCGCCCGTGGCCCAGTCCAAAAGCTCGACCGTATGCACCACCGGCACGCCGGTACCCGACCCGATCTGGATCATGCAGCCGATATTGCCAGCGGCGATGACCTCGGGCGCCTTCGCCTCAAGCGTGGCGACCTTGCGCGCCTTCAACTCCTGGCTGATCGCAGGCTGCAGCAGATTGTAGGTCCCGGCCGAGCCGCAGCACAGGTGGCTGTCGGCGGGTTCGACCACCTCGAACCCCGCCCGTTTCAAGAGGTCCTTTGGTGCGGTCTTGATCTGCTGGCCATGCTGGAGGGAACATGCGGCATGATAGGCCACCCGCAGGCCTTTGGGGGCCCCTTCGGGCAGGCCAAGGGTGACCAGAACCTCGCTGATGTCCTTTGCCAGACCAGCCACGGTCGCGGCATCCGCGGCAAGGGCATCCAGGCGGAACATGTGGCCGTAATCCTTGACCGTGGTGCCGCAACCGCTGGTGTTGATCACGATGGCGTCCAGCCCGTGCTGGTGCTTTTCGGCCATCCAGGCGCGGATGTTGGCGGCAGCACTGGCATGGGAAAGGGTCTCTTTGCCCATGTGATGCGTCAAAGCACCGCAGCAGCCCGCGCCCTTGGCCACCACCACCTCACACCCCAGCCGCCGCAGAAGGCGGATCGTGGCGTCGTTGATATCGGTGTTCAGTGCCTTTTGCGCACAGCCGGTCATCAAGGCCACCCGCATCCGGCGCGGGCCGGTGGCAGGAAACACCTGCGGGTCGTCGTTGCGGCTGACCGGGGGGATCACCTTGGGCGCCATGGCCAGCATCGCCTTCAGCCGCGCGTCGGGCACCAGAAAGGCAAAGGGCCGCCCCAGCCGGGCCGCAAACAGCGCCAGGCGGAACCGCATCGGATAGGGGATGATCCGCGCCAGGACCGCGCGCAACACCCGGTCCATCAGGGGGCGGCGGTAGGTCTGCTCGATATAGGCGCGGGCCTGATCGACCAGGTGCATGTAATGCACCCCCGACGGGCAGGTGGTCATGCAGGCCAGGCACGAGAGGCACCGGTCGATGTGCTTGACCGTCTTGGCATCCGCCGGGCGGCCCTGTTCCAGCATGTCCTTGATGAGGTAGATGCGGCCCCTCGGACTGTCGAGCTCATCCCCCAGCACCTGATAGGTCGGGCAGGTCGCGGTGCAGAACCCGCAATGCACGCAGGACCGCAGGATTTCATTCGCGCGCTGGAGGCCGGGGTCGCGCAGTTGGTCGGCGGTAAAGTTGGTCTGCATCAGCCGGCCACCCCTTGGTTCAAGATCCCGCGCGGGTCGAATTTGGCCCGCAACCCGGCGCCAAGGGCGGCGACCTCGGCGGCCTCAACCGGGAACACTGGACCGCCCTCACCCCGGACCAGCGTCGCATGGCCCCGCCCGGCGACAGCAGCAATGACGGTGGCGCGCTGACCGGGGTCGGCCCGCAGCCAGATCAGCCCGCCCGCCCAGTCCCAGACCGCCTCGCCCTCGGTCTGGGCGACAATCTTGGCGGCCTCGGTGGGCAGGGTCGCGATGCGCCAGACATCGCCAGGCTTGGCGGCAAAGGGGGCGACATCGCGCACCTCGCGCCAAAGTGCTGCACTGTCAGGCCCTTCGGCCACGATCACGGTGCCCGCCAAGCGGTCGCGCAACTGCCCTGCCCGATAAGCGACCGAGCCTGCCATGCCTTCGACCCGCACGAGCGACCGCCCCGAATGGCGCGCCGCCCCGGAAATGTCGAAAGGTGACCCCAGCGCCTGCCGCAAGGCTGCAAGTCCCGCCTCTTCGCCCAGGCCTTCGACGATCAGCGTTGCCTCGGCCTGGGGCATGGCCTGCACTTTCAAACTGACCTCGGTCAGGACCCCCAAAGTCCCCCGGCTGCCAGCCATCAGCTTCACCAGGTCATAGCCGGTGACGTTCTTCATCACCCGGCCACCATTCTTGACCACAGCCCCAGTGCCATCGACAAACCGCACGCCCAGAAGGCTGTCACGGCAGGCCCCGGATTGCACCCGGCGCGGACCGCTGGCGTTGGTGGCCACCACCCCGCCGATGGTCGAGGTGCCCTCCCGCCCCAGAAGCGCGCGCAGGTCCGGCGGCTCAAACGCGAGGCGCTGGTTTTCGCGCGCAAGCAGGCCCTCAACCTCACCCAGGGGGGTGCCCGCGCGCAAGACCAGGGTCAGGGCACCGGGCTCATAAAGCTCCACCCCGGTCAGACCGCCGGTTTCGAGCACCTCGCCCATGGCATGACCCAGAACCCGCGTGCCGCCGCCGCGGACCAAAAGCGGGCTGGTGGCGCTGGCGACGGCCTCGGCCAGCGCGGCCTCGGTCAAAGGTCGCATGGCTGCCCCCCGAAAAAGCCAGAAATTTTCGGCGAAAATTTTTGGCGGCACTTAACCGGCACGGCGGGTTTCCGTGACTGCGAGCGGAAACACCTTGGCCGGGTTCAAAAGCCACTTGGGATCGAACACGTCCTTGACCCGCAGCTGCGCCTCAAGATCGGCGGGCGCGTATTGCACCCCCATCAGATCGCGCTTTTCGATGCCGACGCCATGTTCCCCGGTCAGACAGCCCCCGACCTCGACACAAAGCCGCAGGATATCGGCCCCCATGCGTTCGCAGGTTTCCAGATCGCCGGGTTTGTTCGCATCATAAAGGATCAAGGGGTGCATGTTGCCGTCGCCCGCGTGGAACACATTGCCCACCGCGAGCCCATACTGGACCGAAAGCTCACCGATCCGACGCAGGACGTAAGGCAGGCTGGAGACCGGGATCGTGCCATCCAGGCACATGTAATCGCTGATCTTGCCGATGGCGCTGAACGCCGACTTGCGGCCCAGCCAGATGCGCCTGGCCTGCGCGTCATCCGCCGCCTCGACCAGCGCCACCGGGTTGTGGCGCGCGGCGATGGCCTTGATCGCGGCCAGTTGTTCCTCGATCTCGACGGCCGAGCCTTCGACCTCGATGATCAACAGCGCCTCGCAATCGGGGTAGCCCGCATGGGCGAAATCCTCGCAGACGCTGATCAGCATCCGGTCCATGAATTCGATCGCGACGGGCAGGATGCCAGCCTTGATGATGTCGGCCACACAGGCCCCCGCGACCTCGTTGGCGGCAAAGCCGACCAGGATCGGCCGCGCGCCCTCGGGCTTGGGCAGGATACGCAGCCAGGCTTCGGTCACCACGCCAAGCTGGCCTTCGGACCCGCAGACCACTCCCAGAAGGTCCAGACCCGAAGGCTCCCCCCAGGGGCCACCCAGGGTGACCACGGTGCCGTCCATCTTGACCAGCGTGACCCCCAGCAGGTTGTTGGTCGTGACCCCATATTTCAGGCAATGCGCCCCGCCACTGTTCATCGCGATGTTCCCGGCAATCGCACAGGCCAACTGGCTGGAGGGGTCGGGGGCATAAAAGAACCCCTCGGCCTCGACCGCGCCGGAAACCGACAGGTTGGTGCGCCCGGACTGCACCTTGATGCAGCGGTTGTCGTAATCGGTCTCCAAGACCGCGTTCATCCGCGCCACGCCCAGGATGACGCTGTCGGCGCTTGGCATCGCGCCCCCCGCAAGGCTGGTGCCCGATCCCCGTGGTACCACTGGCACGCCCTCGGCGTGGCAAATCCGCAAGACGGCGGCAACCTCGGCGGTGGTGCGGGGCAGGACGGCAGCCAGTGGCGGGCAGCGGTAGGCGGTCAGTGCATCGCATTCGTAGGCGCGCAACATCGCCGGATCGTCGATCACCGCGTCAGCGGGGAGCGCCGCCCGCAGCCGGGCGATGATACGCGCCTTGGCCGACAAGATGGCATGGTCCGGCAGCGGCATATCCATGATGGCCCCCTCCCCAGGGTGATTGGTAAGGAATTAAAACCAATCTGGCGGGCTGACAAGATAAAAGACCCGCCCCCGGGGTTGGCCGCAGGGAAGTTTCGCTTTCGCCTTCGATACCGCCGCGCCGGCCTTTGTCCTCGCGTTTTTGGACCTGCCGGGTTGGTCGATCGTCAACCTGCGCCAAGGCACGGCACGGCACGGCACGGCGTCGGCACGCTTTTGTCAAGCGTGCTGCGGTTCCGGCGCGAGTTTGCCCGCGCCTCACGCCGGGCGATTGTGCGGCGCGAGCCTTAGCGCCACCTGTCCTGCGACGCCCTCGCCCGACAGGCGCGCCCCGGCGGCGGTCTGCTTCAGGCCCCCGGCCAAAGCCTCACCGGCGAACCAGATCCGGTCGGCCACCGGCCTTGCCAGCACCGCCCGCGCGCCCGCCTTGCCCGGTCGCGCCGCCGCGTAGCCGCCGCGCACATGCCGCGCGCCGCCCCAGTTGGTCATGATGCCCTGGGTCACGGCCCGGCGCAGGTCGGACCCGAACATGTCCACCAGCCGGTCGGTGATAAAATCCACCGCTGCCGCCTGCCCCGCCGCCTCCATCTCCCAGGCGAAGTCGCCGCCGACAAAGCCGACCATCAGATCGGTGTCAAAGGGAAAGGCGAGGAAATAGACGTCATGTCGCGCCGGGCGTTCCACCAGAAGGTCGTCAAATGGCTGCAGGCCCAGCCGCGTGCCAGTGATCCGCACCGGTACCTTGGTCAGCAACCCCATGGGCAGATCGAAGATCGCCTCCTGGTGTCCAACCGGCAACTCTGGGGCAAAGACGATGTCTTCAAACGCCAGCACCCCGGTCGACACGGTGACGATCACCGCCTTTGCCCGGATCGTGCCTTTGTCGGTTTCGACCTCGACCCCCGGACCGTCCCAGCGGATGCGGCGCACCGCTGTGGCGAGACGCACCGGCACATCAGCCCCCCAGCGGTGGATCAGCGCGCCATAGCCTTCCTTGGAAAAATAGTTCGGGTCAAGGTCGGCGGCACTGCGGAAATCGGCCAGGCTGATCTCGTCATCATCGGCGCCGAAATCCATCGGCCCGGCAAAGGTGGCACTGACCCGAAGGGCGGCACACCGCTCAACCACCGAGGACATCCGGTCATCGCCGTTGCGTGCCTCGGCGATGGCGGTGGCAAAGGCGGCCTCGGCCTGCCTTTCCGCCGCCATCTCGACGGTTGTGGCGCGGCGCTTTCCGAACCACAGATGATCAATCCCCATCTCATGGTGCTGCAAGGTCCAGCCGGCGGCCTGCGCTTCGGGAAAGAACGGGTTGCGGTCGGCGGCATGTAGCCAGGCGCAGCCCTGGTCGAACGGAACCCCGAACTCGGCGGTGCTGGTCCAGGCCCGCCCGCCGATGCGGTCCATCGCCTCAAGGACGACAAAGCGCAAACCTGCCGCGCGCAGCGCTTTCGCCGCTGCCAGACCGGCACAACCCGCCCCGACGATCACCACGTCAAACTCGCTCATCGTGAAAATCCTGCGCTGCAATGGCGTCAGCATGCCAAAGCACACGCGGCGCGCCAACAGCCTTTCGCAACTGATGCCCAACGGACCTGCTGGCACCCTGGCAAAAACTTCCCGCAGAGCGATCGGCCCGCGCCCGAAGCGCAGGTCAGCCGGCCTTTGCGCCCTTGCGACCCTCGACCAGCCAGGCGGCGACTGCCAGTCCTGCCGCCAGCATCAACCAGGTCCAGGCTGGCATCAGCGGGGCCACGTCCACCTCGGCGGTCAGATAGGCCTGGCGCGGAGTGACGCCGATCCAGCCGCGCCCGATCGCCGGCCGCCCTTCGCCAACGCTGCGGATGTCAGGCATGCCATCTTCCAGCCGGGTCACGCCACCTGCGGTTGCTTCGGCCAGCGGGGCCAGCGCATCCCCCGAAGCGATGGTTTCGACAAACTCGCGCGGGGCCGCCGGACCCACGGCAAAAACCCGCGCAAGATCGCCCTGTTCCAGCCGGTAAAGCCCCAAGGCCGGGGCTTGCCACACCGCCTCGAACCGGCCCGGAGCAACCTCGGGCAACTCCAGAACAACCGCGCTGCCGTCCGGTCCGATGATCGTCACCGGGCCTGGGGGCTCTTCTGCCAGGGTCCTCCGGGTGATCGTGACCGACTGGCCGCTCAGATGCGCGGTCAGTGTCTCTTCCTCCAGTTCGGGTTCCTTCAGCATCCAATGTGCCAGCCGGCGCAGCAACTCCAGCTGCGGCCCGCCGCCTTCATAGCCGCGCCCCCAGAGCCAGGCATGGTCCGAGGCCAGGACCGCGACCCGTCCCTGATCAACACGGTTCAGCACCAAAAGAGGGCGGTCGCCAGGCCCCGTCATCAGGATCTGACCGGCCAGATATTCGACCTCGACCAGCCGGAACCAGCGGCCCCAGCCGCCTTCGGGGGCGGCGGCTTCCAGCCCTTCGGTCACCGGATGGCGACGGCCAAGGTCGGTCAGTTCCGGTCGAAAACCCTCTTCGATGACCTGCGCGGTCGGTGCGACCGGTAGGATTTCGGCCAAAGGCGAGCGGTAAAGGCTGTCCACCGCACCATATTCCGGACCGGCCGCCACCAGCACCGTGCCGCCTGCCCGCACATAGTTCACAACGCTTTCGATATAGGACATCGGAATGATGCCTCGCATCCGGTAGCGGTCAAAGATGATCAGATCGAATTCCTCGATCTTCTCGATGAACAATTCGCGCACCGGAAAGGCGATCAGTGACAGCTCGTCCACCGGCACGCCGTCCTGCTTTTCCGGCGGGCGCAGGATGGTGAAATGCACGAGGTCCACCGAAGCGTCGGACTTGAGCAGGTTGCGCCAGACCCTTTCGCCGGCATGCGGCTCTCCCGAGACCAGCAGGACTTGCAGCCGGTCGCGGATCCCGTTGATCTGGACAGCGGCGGCATTGTTGCGGTCGGTCAACTCGCCCGCGACGGGGGCGACACTGAACTGCAGCACATTCGCGCCGCCATGCGGCAGGGTGACCGGCAGGTCCAGGTCCTGATTGACCGGAACGCTGTAGGTCATGGGGTCTTCTGCATCGATGGCGATGGTCAGCTCCACCTCGGCCCCCGCGACCGACGGCACCGCGCCCACGTCTTCGATGCGCAGGGTCAGGCTGAATTCCTCGCCGACGATGGCAAAGGCGGGCGCGTTCTTGACCACAAGGCGGCGGTCCCAGTCGGCCGCCTCGCCCGTCAAGAGGATCTGCAGGGGGGCGGGCAGATTTGGCACCAGGCCAAGGTCATGCACTTGCCCGTCGGTGATCAGGATCGCCCCGGCCACCCTGGAGCGGGGTTCTTCGGCCAGCGCCTCGGCAAGGGCGGTCATGGCCAGGGTTCCGGCATCCTCGACGCCGTCGCCCAGCCGGTGGATGCGCAGTTCGGTGTCGGGCAGCGCGGCCACCTCGGCCTCTACCGCAGCCACGGCCTCGGCCACTTGCGCGGCGCGGTTGCCCAGGGATTGGCTGGCGCTTTCATCGACGACCAGGATCACGATATCCGTCAGGGTCGCGCGCTCTTCCTCTTGCAGGGCCGGGTTGGCCAGCGCACCAAGAAGCGCCACCGCCCCAAGCCCGCGCAGCCACCAGCCGCCAAGCCCCCGCCACAGCGCCAAGGCGACCAGCACCGCCGCAAGCCCGCCCAGGCCATAAAGCACCGGCCAGCCGACCAGCGGCGCAAAGATCAGCGACTGCGTCATTGTCCGAGCCTATCCAGAAGTGCGGGCACATGGACCTGGTCGGATTTGTAGTTGCCGGTCAGCACATGCATGATCAGATTGATGCCGAACCGATAGGCAATCTCGCGCTGGCGTTCGCCGGCAAAGCCGCGTCCCACCGGCAGCATGGCGGCACCTACATCATCCACCGCCCAGGCCGCCGCCCAGTCATTGCCGCCAATCACCACTGGTGTCACCCCGTCGTTGAGGTTGCGAAACGGCATGCCCTCGGCCGCCTCGGCCTCGGCCATGGGCGAGGCTTCGACCCAGACCTCACCCCGGGCATGGCGGCCGGGAAATTCCTGCAGCAGATAGAAGGTGCGGGTCAGCACATGGTCGGCGGGCATCGGTTCCAGCGGCGGCACGTTCAGGCCGGCGGCGATCACCTGCAAAGCCTTGCCTTCGGGCGTGATGCCGCCAAAGCCCGCGACATCGGCATCGCGGGTGTCAAACAGGATCATGCCGCCGGTGCGCAGATACTGGTTCAGCTTGGCATAGGCCTCGGGCGAGGGTTGCGCCTGGCCGGTGGTGATCGGCCAGTACAGGAAGGGAAAGAATGCCAGCTCGTCGCGTTCGATATCGACGGCGATCGGAAAGGCCGGCTCGATCGAGGTGCGCAGCCACAACCGTTCGCTTAGCCCCAAAAGCCCGGCGGCGGCAATCTCGTCGACCTTGGCATCGCCCGTCAGCACATGCGCCAGCACCACCGCCGTCGTCGCCTCCAGCGCCAGCGCGTCATCGGGCAGAGAAGCATCCTGGGCGCGCGCGCCGGCCACTGGCAGCAGGCCGGCGATCAAAAGCACCGCCGCCGCCCGCCCAAAGCCCGACAGCCGCCCCGCCACCCACAGGGCAGCCAGCACATCGGCCATCAGCAAGGCCAGAGCGCCAGTCAGAAACGCGCCCTTCAGCGCCTGCGCCTCGCGGTTTTCCAACCCCTCGACCGGGACCGAGACCGGCCAGACCGCCGGTAAAAGCTCAGTCTCGGGACCCAGCACGTTCAGCGCCACCCGCCGGTCCGGCCCGGCGTAAAGCCCCGGCGGCAACTCCAGCGTCGGGCCACCGGCAAGCGCGTCAGCCAGCACCGCGCCATCCACGCCCGGACGTTCGCCAGCGGGAGACTGCTGGCCGTAGGCATCCAGCACCACGTCGGGCGCAAAAGTCAGCCCCGCAAGGTCGGTGGCATCGGGCAGCGCGGGGCGCGTAGACACGGCCAGCCGCTCCAGCATCTGGACGAACAGGCCAGACAGCGGCAGCGAGGACCATTCGGCATTGGCGGTCACATGCACCAGCACCACCTGCCCGTCGCCCACGGCCTTGCGCGTCACCAGGGGGGTGCCATCCTCCAGCGCCGCGATCGTGCGGCTTGCCAGGTCGGGGTCAGGCTGGGCCAGTACCTGGGCCCGTACCTCGACATCATCGGGAGAGACCAGGCCATAGAACGGCGAGCCTTCCAGAAACGGGGCCAGGGCCTTGGGCTCACCCCAGCTCATGGTACCGCCAACGGTGCGCCCCCCCTCGCGCAGGCGGACCGGCATCAGGGGGTCTTCTTCGAACCGGCTGACATCGCTGGCGGCCAGTCGCGGCCCGGCAAATCGCAACAGCAGACCGCCCTGGTCAAGCCAGTCAAGCACCGCTTCGGTTTCACCTTCGCCAAGCTGGGCGACATCGGCCAGAACAATCACATCCGGGCTGGCCAGCAGGACCTCGGTCAGGCTGCCCTCGATGATCTCGGCCACCGGGGTCAGGGCCTGGCGCAGGTAATGGGTCGGCGACAACAACAGCAAAGCCTCTTGATCCGGGCCTGGGGCAATCAGCGCGATCTTGCGCCGCTTTAGGCTGTCGTCGGTCAGGCTGACCGCACCGGCGGTGCGCGCGGCGGCAAGCTCCAGCCGGGTGATCCGGTTGCGCAATTCGGCCGGCACGTCCAGCTTGGCCTCGGCCCGCGCGGCACCGGCGGCAAAGTCCAGCGTCACCCGCGCCAACTCGCGCTCGATCCCGCCGGGGTCGGGCCCGCGCGCGACGACTTCGACCGACAAGGGGCCCGCCACCGGCATCCGGCTGACCGCGACAGTCACGGCACCATCGGCGAATTCCGGCGGGTGCAGGCCGATCAGCGGACGCGGGCTTTCGACCACCCGCACCGGACCAGCGGCTTGCAAGGCCGCCAGCAGATCTTCGCGACCGGGATGGGCCAGGCCATCCGACAGCCAGACCGTCTCGAAGCCGCCTTCGGGCAGGGCCGCGGCCCAGCCGGCATAGTCGGCAGGGGCCCAGGGCTGCGGCTGCAGGCCGGCAACCCGACTGGCCCAGGCCTCGGCGGTGTTGAACACCACCGCTGCCGAAGCGTCGGTCATGCGGATCACCGCGACCGGACGCCCCGCAGCCCCGGCCGCGGCCACCAGGGCGACTGCCGTCTCTACCCGGCGCGGCCAGTCGCGCGCATCGGCCCAGCTGCCGTCAACCACGACCAGCATCGGCCCGGTCCCCGCCGCGCGGATATCGGGGTTCAGCACAGGGCCGGCAAACCCAAGGATCGCCGCCGCTACCGCCAGCATCCGCGACAAAAGCAGCCACCACGGCGTCTTGTCGGTTTCGGCTTGGTCGTCCTTGAGCCCAAGCAAAAGGGCGATCCCGGGAAAACGCCGCCGGATCGGCGCGGGTGGCACGGCGCGCAAAAGAAACCACAGGACAGGCAGCGCGATAAGCGCCGCAAGCAGGGCGGGCAGGGCGAAACCGATCGGGCCGATCATGAACATCTACCGCCCTCCCTGCACCGCAGCATAGGTCCACAGCAGCGCCGCCTGTGCCGGATGACCCGTGTGATGGGTGGTAAAGTGCCAGCCGACGGCCCGGGCCAACGCGGCCAGCCGGTCCTTCCTTTCGGCCAGCCGTGCCAGATACCGCCCGCGCAGGTCTCCGGCCTTTTGGGTCTCGTGCCGCAGGGTCCCGCCCATGGATTCAAAGATCGTGCGACCGTCGAAGGGAAACTCCTCTTCGGCCGGATCCAGAACCTGGATCAAGGCGCCCTTCACCCCAAGGGCAGAGGCCCGCGCCAAACCGGCCTCGATCCCCACCAGATCGCCCAGGAAATCCGACAGGAACACCGCGCGGCCATGGGCAACCATGCCCTCGGTGATCGGAGCGCCGTATTCCTGCGTCGCTTCGTCGTCCGAGAGCCGGGCTGCCAGACGCAACATATGCGCCCGACCCGACCGGGGCTGCGCCATTCCGGCGATGCCGACCCTTTCGCCGCCGCGCAGCAACAAAACCGCCAGCGCCAGCGCCAGCAGTCGGGCCCGGTCGGCCTTTGGCGCGCGGGTCTTGGCCCCGGTAAAGGCCATCGAGCGTGACGGATCGACCCAAAGCGTCACGGATTGCGCCGCCTGCCATTCGCGTTCCCGCACGAAATGGCTATCGCTGCGGGCCGACCGCCGCCAATCAATCATCCGCGCCGCGTCGCCCTGATGCGCGGGACGATATTGCCAGAACTCGTCCCCCAACCCGGCCCGCCTGCGCCCGTGTTCGCCCAGCATGACGGTGGCCGCGAGCATCTCGGCCTCGGCCAAAAGCGGGGGCAGCGTCTGGCCCAGGGCTTCAGCCCGGGCGCGCAGATCGGGCGCTGCGCTCACGCGGCGGCCTCAAGGCCCAGGATGCGGGTCACAACCCGGTTGATGATCGCCCCCAACGTCTCGCCCCGGGCCCTCGCGGCGAAAGACAGCGCCATGCGGTGGACCAGCACCGATTGCGCCAACGCGGCCACATCGCTGACCGACGGGGCCAGCCGCCCGTCCAGAAGGGCGCGCGCACGGACGGTCAGCATCAGCGCCTGCGCCGCGCGGGGGCCTGGCCCCCAGGACAGGGCATCGGCCAGATCGCGACCCTCCACCTCGCCTGGGCGGCAGGCGCGGACGAGGTCCAGGATCGCCTCGACCACCTGATCGCCCACCGGCATCTGCCGGATCACGCCTTGGGCGCGCAACAGCCCTTCAGGGGTGAAGACCTGATGCGCCTCGGCCTCTTCGGCACCGGTGGTGGCGATCAGGATGTCGCGCTCGGTCGCCCGCGTGGGGTATTCGACATCGACCTGCACGAGAAACCGGTCCAGCTGCGCCTCGGGCAGGGGATAGGTGCCTTCTTGCTCGATCGGGTTTTGCGTGGCCAGGACATGGAAGGGCTTACCCAAGGGGCGGTGCTGGCCGGCGATGGTCACCTCTTTTTCCTGCATCGCCTGCAACAATGCCGACTGGGTCCGGGGGCTGGCGCGGTTGATCTCGTCGGCCATCAAAAGCTGGCAGAAGACCGGCCCTTCGATGAAACGAAACGCCCGCGCGCCGGCATCGCCGTCCAGCACCTCAGACCCCAGAATATCGGCGGGCATCAGGTCCGGGGTGAACTGGATGCGGTTGGCCTTGAGGCCCATCACCGTGCCAAGCGTGTCCACCAGCCGGGTCTTGCCGAGGCCCGGAAGACCGACCAACAGCGCATGACCGCCGCACAACATGCTGGCAAGGACCAGGTCCACCACCTTTTCCTGCCCGATGAACCGACGGTTGATCGAGGATTTTGCCTGGCCCAGGGTCGCGCCCAGCGCCTCGATCTCTGCCACCAGCGCCTTGGTATCGGCCATGCCATATGCTCCCTTCAGGGTTTTGTCCTCGGCATTAGAACGAACTATCCCGCCGGGCACAAATGGCAAAAGGCGACTTGACACAAATCATCGTGAAAGTCCCCCTGCCGGCCCCTGCGATCCAGTGCCACAGGCGGACCGTGAGATGCCAAAATCCTTCGAAGGATTTTGCAAATTTCTTCGAAGAAATTTGGCTCTTGTCGCCAGTATTGCGCGTGGGCCCCGCGCGATTACATTGCGGGCATGACCAGCACCCCAATGATCCCCACCGCCGACACCCTTGCCGCCGCCGCAAGCACCGCCGCCCGCAAGGGCCCGCCGCCTGTGCATCTTTGGAACCCGCCGTTCTGCGGCGACATCGACATGCGCATCGCCCGGGACGGCACCTGGTTCTACCTTGGCACGCCGATCGGCCGCCCGGCGCTGGTCAAGCTGTTCTCGGGCATCCTGCGGCGCGAGGGCGACGCCTATTTCCTGGTGACCCCGGTCGAAAAGGTCGGCATCCGGGTAGACGACGCGCCATTCCTGGTCACCGATTTCACGGTTGACGGCACCGGCAGCACCCAGACCATCACCGTGACCACCAAGACCGAAGACCGCGCGACGCTTGGTCCCGACCATCCCCTGCGCATCCGCTTTGACCCCTCGACCGGCGAGCCTTCGCCCTACATCCTGATCCGCGCCGATCTTTGGGCGCTGATCGACCGGAAATCCTTTTACCGGCTGGTTGATCTTTGTTGCCATCAGCGCCACGACGGGCAACTGTGGTTCGGGCTTTGGTCGGCGGGGCAGTTTTTCCCGGTGATGCTGTCGTCCGAACTGACCTGAAAGGCCGACCCCTTGCCCCGCTTTGCCGCCAACCTGACCTTGCTGTTCACCGAGGTGCCGATGCTTGACCGCCCCGATTGGGCGGCGCGCGCGGGCTTTGATGGGGTCGAGGTGCTGTTTCCCTACGACCAGCCGATGGCCGACTGGGACCGCGCGCTGAACGGGCTGCCTTTGGCGCTGATCAACACTCCGCCCGGCGACTGGGCCAGCGGCGACCGGGGTTTTGCCGCGATTCCCGGGATGGAGCTGCGGTTTCGCGACAGTTTCCTGCGCGGTGCCGATTATGCCCAGCGGCTGGGGGTCGACCGGCTGCATGTCATGGCCGGGGTCGCCAAGGGCCCCCAGGCGCGCGAATGTTATGTCGAGAACCTGACCTGGGCCCTGGGCGAAGCGCCCGACCTGGCCCTGACGATCGAGCCTTTGAACCCCGAAGACATGCCCGGCTATTTCCTGAACGACTACGATCAGGCCGCAAGCATCCTTGACGATCTGGCAAGCCCGCGAATCGGCCTGCAGTTCGACCTGTGGCACGCAGCGCGGCTTCATGGTGACGCGGGTCAGGTCTGGGCTGCCCATCGCCATCGGATCAACCATGTTCAGATCGCCGGGTTTCCCGGCCGGAACGAACCCGGCGGCGGCGGGTTCTCCCTGCCTGATCTCTGTGACGAGGCTGACGCGCATTGCCCCGGCATCTGGATCGCCGCCGAATATCGCCCGGCCAAGGGCACCGCTCAGGGCCTCGGCTGGCTTGCGGCATTGAAATCCCGCGCGGCGTTGATCGGAACCTGACGCCCGCGCGCCTTTCCCTTGCCCGCGCGGCGGCCATCCGCGATAACCAACGACACATCCCCCAGCAAGGACGCCGCCATGCCCGCCCCAGCCCCCGAGAGTCAGACCGTCACCCGCTGGAAAGTTGCCTGCGACGGGGGTGAAGGCGCGCTTGGCCATCCCCGCGTCTGGCTGACGATCCCGGACGACACCGGATTTGTCGAGTGCGGCTACTGCGACAAACGCTATGTGATCGACCGCGACCGCGCGCACGGCGACCATTGAAGCGCAACCGACGCAGCCGCTGGCACCGCGGTCTTCGGCTGATCGCTGCGGTGTTGGCCCTGCCGGTGCTTTATACAGCGGCCAGCCTGATCCTGCCCTTGATCCCCGGCCCCAGCCTTTATCTCTCCGAACCTGACCTTTCCGGCGGGCCTGCCCGTACCATCGGCCTGCTGCAAGGCCCGATCCACACCGACATCCTGTTTCCCTTGACCCCAGAGACCCGTGCCCGCTTTGCCTTTGCCGAGGCCGCAGGCGTGCCCGTCACCCACCCGGATGCCGAGTGGCTGATGTTCGGCTGGGGATCTGCCGCGTTCTACACCACCGCAGGTACCTATGCCGACATCACCGCCAGCGCCGTGCTGACCGCCATCACCGGCGACGACGCGGTGATCCGGCTCGATGTGACCGGCCCGCTGCCCCCCTTGGAAAACCTGCGCTATCTGACCATCTCCGAGGCGCAGTACCAGGCCCTGCTGACCCGTGCGACCGGCGCGATGGCAAGCCAGACCGCGCTTGACCATCCCGGCCTTACTGGCCTGGATGCCTTTTACCCTGCCACCGGGACCTTCCATGCCTTTCGCACCTGCAACGTCTGGCTTGGCGAAACCTTGCGTGCCTCGGGCATCCCCTTCGGCCTTTGGACCCCGGCCAACTGGTCGGTCACACTTGCGCTCGACTGGCACCATTAAGGGCCATTCCGGGTAGCCCTCGCGGCCGTGTTCTGGCAATACTCCCGCGTTCAGCACGGGAGAAAGCCATGACCTTCGGCCCAGGCCACCATCTGCACCTCATCGACGGCTCGGCCTACATCTTTCGCGCCTATCACGCGCTGCCGCCGCTGACGCGCAAATCCGACGGCCTGCCGGTGGGCGCGGTGGCAGGCTTCTGCAACATCCTGTGGAATGAGCTGTCGCGTACCAGCGCGGGCAAGGCGGCCACCCATCTGGCGGTGGTCTTCGACCATTCCTCTGCAACTTTCCGCAACACGCTTTACCCCGAATACAAGGCCAACCGGCCTGAGCTGCCCGAGGATCTGCGCCCGCAATTCCCCCTGACCCGCGAAGCCACCCGCGCCTTCAACATCGCCTGCCTGGAGACTGAGGGGTTTGAGGCTGACGATATCATCGCCACCCTGGCCCGTCAGGCGGTGAAGGCGGGGGGCAGTTGCACCATCATCTCCTCCGACAAGGACCTGATGCAGCTGATCGGTCCCGGCATCGACATGTTCGACCCGATGAAGGCCCGCCAGATCGGCCCCGATGAGGTGCTGGAGAAATTCGGCGTCGGCCCTGACCGGGTGATCGACGTGCAGTCGCTTATGGGAGATTCTGTAGACAACGTTCCGGGTGCAAAGGGTGTTGGTCAGCAGGCGGCGCCACTCGTCATTAGAACCTTCGGATCACTGGACGAACTATTTGATCCAAAGAGGAAGTCGCAGCGCGAGGAAGTGGTCAGGCAGAGGCTTTCGGGTCTGCAGAGATCATTCGACGAAAAACTCGGACGCGCACTGAAGCTTGGTTCAAAAAAGGACGTCGAAGAGCTACTTGCGGCGCACTACCCAAGGGAAAACTTTGATGACTTCGGTAACGCTGGTCTAGCGATATTGAGCCAGCGTGGCTTTGAAGTTGCGGGACAAATGATTGAGGCGCGCGAGCTTACGCGGCTTTTGGACACTATTGTGCCAAAGGTTTTGGAGAGTGAGAAATTGGTGCGCCTGTCACGCGACCTCGTGACGCTGAAGGCCGACACGCCCCTTGACGTGACACTGGACGATCTGGCGATCCACCTGCCCGACCCCGCCACGGTGATGGATTTCCTGACGCGGATGGAGTTTCGCACCCTCACCCGCCGCGTCGCCGACAAGCTGGGCCTTGCCGCCCCCACCCTGCCCGAAACCAGCGCCCTCGAGGTCACCCCGCGCGAGGAGGAGACGCAGTCGAACGACGAGCCGCGCCTGCCCTTCGACCACGCCGCCTATGAGTGTATCCGCGACCAAGCCGCCCTTGACCGCTGGATCAGCCATATCCGCGACATCGGCCATGTGGCGGTCGATACCGAAACCACCAGCCTGGATGAAATGCGCGCCGACCTCGTCGGCATTTCCCTCTGCGTCGAGGCCGGAAAGGCAGCCTATATCCCGCTTGGCCACACCATCGGCGGCGGTGATCTTTTCGGGGCTACCGCGCTTGCCGAGGGCCAGCTTGACCTGACCGCCACGCTTGCCGCCCTGAAACCGGTGCTTGAGGACCCCTCGGTCCTCAAGATCGGCCAGAACATGAAATACGACTGGAAGATCTTTGCCCGCCACGGCATCCACATCGCCCCCTTCGACGACACGATGCTGCTCAGCTATGCGATGCACGCAGGCCTCCATACCCACGGCATGGACGAACTGTCGGACCGACTCCTTGGCCACCAACCCATCCCGATCAAGACCCTTCTTGGCGCGGGCAAATCGCAGATCACCTTCGACAAGGTCGCCATCGATGCGGCGGTAAGATACGCCGCCGAAGATGCCGACGTGACCCTGCGCCTGTGGCAAGCCCTGAAGCCGCACCTCCACCGCGCCCGCGTCACCACCGTCTATGAAACCCTGGAACGCCCGCTGGTTCCCGTGCTGGCGGAAATGGAGATGGCCGGCATCAAGGTCGACCGCGACACCCTGCGCGGCATGTCCAACGTCTTTGCGCAAAAGCTGGTCCAGCTGGAGGACGATATCCACGACATCGCCGGCGAGAAATTCAACGTCGGCTCGCCCAAGCAACTGGGTGAAGTCCTCTTTGATCGGCTGCAAGTGCCCGGCGGCGAAAAGGGCAAGACCGGCGCCTACACCACCGGCGCGGATATCCTGGAAGATATCACCACGCTGGAAGGCCACCCGCAGGCCGCGCAACTTGCCGCCCGCGTGCTGGACTGGCGGCAGATTGCCAAGCTGAAATCCACCTACACCGATGCCCTGCAAGAGGCGATCAACCCCGACACGGGCCGCGTCCACACCTCGTATTCGCTGGTGGGTGCGGTAACCGGGCGCCTCTCCTCCACCGACCCCAACCTGCAAAACATCCCCATCCGCACCGAAGAAGGCCGCCGGATTCGTGAGGCGTTCGTGGCCCCTGAAGGCCGGGTGCTGGTGTCGCTCGACTACTCCCAGATCGAACTGCGCATCCTGGCCCATATCGCCGACATCCCCGAACTGCGGCAGGCATTTCAGGACGGCATCGACATCCACGCCCTGACCGCGTCCGAGATGTTCAACGTCCCCCTGGCCGAGATGACCCCCGACATCCGAAGGAAGGCCAAGGCGATCAACTTCGGCGTCATCTACGGCATTTCCGGCTTTGGCCTTGCCCGCAACCTCCGCATCCCAAGGGCCGAGGCGCAGGGCTTCATCGACCGCTATTTCGAACGCTTCCCCGGCATCAAGACCTACATGTCCGACACGGTAAAGTTCGCGCAAGCGAACGGCTATGTCCAAACCCTGTTCGGCCGCAAGATCCACACGCCCGAGATCAACGCACGCGGCCCCGGTGCGGGCTTTGCCAAACGCGCCGCGATCAACGCGCCGATCCAGGGCACCGCCGCCGACGTGATCCGCCGGGCGATGATCCGGATGCCCGCCGCGATCAAGGACCTCGACGCCAAGATGCTCCTGCAAGTCCACGACGAACTGCTGTTCGAAGTCGCCGAAGCCGCTGCCGACCACCTGATCCCCATCGCCAGAGAGATCATGGAACAAGCCTTCCACCCCGCCGTCACCCTGAACGTCCACCTTGCCGTTGAAGGTGGGCAGGGCAAGACCTGGGCCGAGGCGCACTGACGCCATGCTCTCCGACTGGCCCGCCCTCAAGGCCCTCGCTCTAGCCCTTGACCTGCCAGGGGTCACTGTGGCCCACCCCTGGGGCAACGAATCCCTGAAGGCGCATGGAAAGATGTGGTGCTGGTGGTCGCCTTACGTCGACGCCGCCGTGTTCAAGGCGAGCCACGAGGAACGCGAGTTGCTCCTCGCTGCCGACCCCGACACCTTCATGCTCCACCCCCATTATGCCCCGCACAACCTCATCCTGGTCCGGGCGGGCAAGATCGACGAAGGCTGGGCCCGCGCGCGGCTGATGCAACAATACCGCGACGCCGCCCCGAAACGCTGGCTGAAGGCCTGGGACGATGCCCGCAGCTGACAATGCCCCGATCCTGACCATTCGGGACCGCGCCGACCTTCGCGCCTGGCTGGCGGCGAACCACGCCACCTCCAAGTCCGTCTGGCTGGCCAGCTACAAGAAGCACCACCCCGACTACCTCGCCTATGAGCCGCAGGTGGAGGAGCTTCTCTGCTGGGGCTGGATCGATTCTGTCACCCGCGCCCTCGACGCCGATCGGTCGATGATCCTGATCGCCCCGCGCAATCCGAAATCTGCCTGGTCCGCGATCAACAAAGCGCATGTGGCCCGCGCCCGCGAGAGCGGTGCCATGACCCCGGCGGGTGAAGCGAAGATCGCCATCGCAATCGCCAATGGCCAATGGGATTTCCTGAACGACGTCGATGCCCTGATCGACCCGCCCGACCTTATCCAGGCGCTCGCGACCGCCGGCATGACCGGGTTCTGGGCCGCTCAGCCCCGCAGTATTCGCCGCGGCACCCTGGAATGGATCAAGACCGCGAAGACGCCCGAAACCCGCGCCAGGCGCATCCGCGACGTGACCGACAGCGCCTCCCAGGGCCTACGCCCCAGCCCCTTCCGCCGCTGACGCCAAATTCCTTCGAAGGAATTTGCAAAACTCTTCGAAGAGTTTTGGCTCAATCCCGGTCGATCCGCACCTGATAACAATTGTTCCGGGCCGAGCGGACATGCAGATAGGCCACCTGTGGGTCCCCAAGCAACGCGGCCGCCCGCGTCAGGATTGCCTCGGTCGCCACCACCCCGCCAGTGCCATAGACGATCCGGTCGTCCCGGCCATAGCCCCGCAAGAGGTAATCGGGCGAGGCCAGCATCTCAGGCATCTCCGCCCCGCCCCGTGCGTTACAAGCATCGGCGCACAGAAAGATCGGGCCGACCTCGGCATAGGGCTGCGGTGCGGGAAAGGGGCGGTGCGCCAGGACCAGCATCCCCGCCCCCTTAGGGATCATCGCCAGACAATGCCGGCAGGGATTGCCGTCACCGTCCGAGATCTGCCGCTCGGGCACCTGCCCGTTGGCGTCGAGGCCACCAGATTGGTAGTGCCGCACCACGGTCGTTGGAATGGGTTCAAACCGCATGATATCCTCCGCTGATCGACGCAAAGGATGCCCGCCTCGCATTGCCCCTGCGACCCGAAGCTTGCGCAATCAGGCGGGTTCGACCATCCGGCCCAGCACGCGCCCGCCCAGGATGTGAAGGTGGTAATGCGGCACCTCTTGCATCCCATGGCTGCCGGCATTGGTGATGGCGCGAAAGCCTTCGGCCCCGGTCAGGCCAAGGATGGCGCAAGTCTTGGCCACCGTGCGATGGAAATCCACGATTTCGGCGTCGGGGGCCTGAGCGGCGAAATGGTCCAGACTGACATAGGCCCCTTTCGGGATCGCCAGGACATGCACCGGCGCCAGAGGCCGGATGTCGTGAAACACCAGCGTATGCGGTGTCTCCATCACGGTGCGGTTGGGGATCTCGCCACGCAGGATGCGGGCGAAGATGTTGGTCGGGTCATAGGTCCAGCTCATGCGCGTCAATCCACGAATAGATAGTCGGTTGCGGCAATGTCCCGCGCGGTTGCGACGGGAATGTCAAGGAATTCGGCCAAAACGACGGCGTTTTCATCGATGCCGGAGGCCTGGCGCATCCGCCCGTGGCCGGGAAGGTTCATGTCGCGCAGCCGGTCGCTTTCAAAGCGCACGTCGTAGCGGATGGTCGGCAACAGCTTTGCCAGCGCCGCCGCTGGCGCATTCGCTCCGGCCAGGCCCACCCGGCGGGCATGGCCGATCAGATAGTCGTCGGAAAAGTCGCAGTCGATCTCAAGCAGTCGTACCCGCGCCCGGTCGTTGTAGAAGTCCTGGATAAGGTCGGTATTGGCCGGATCGACGCAGAGGATCAACCTGTCGCTTTCCCAATAGTCAAACAGCATCCGCACCAGCGCGCGGCGATGGCGCATCCGCTTTTCCACCCCGATCTGCAGCCCGCCAAGGTCAGGCAAGGGCGTCGCCGCCTCGTTGAACAGATACTCGACCGCGGGCAGGTGGTGGCCGCGCGCACCCGGTCGACCAGCCGCTTGGCAACGTGCCATTTCTTGCAGGCGACCATCAGCAGGGTGCGGCTGCGGCCAAGGCTGGTCTCGCTGTCCCAAAAGCGGGGCGCAAAGCGGCGTCCGGCCCGGCCCCGCGCCGACAGAAACTCGAACTGCCGCCGCCCGTCCGCGGTCGTCTCGAACGTCAACCCGGTTTGGGCATAAAGCGCGCCAAGGCGGTCCTTCAACCCGATCGCGTCGGGGCTGATCTTGCGGGCAAACATGAATTCCTGTGCCAACAGAAGGTCATGGTGGTCGTCGTAGAACGTGACCGGCATGCCGTAATCGGTAAACATCAGGAACGTCAGCGTGCGCGACCGGATCTCGCGGTCCGGCACCAGATGCGCGACGATGGTCTGAAAAAAGGTTTCGTCCGGAATCCAGGTGGTGCGGAAAAACCGCAGCACGTCGCGGCGCTGGTCGATAAAGCGAAGCGCGGCCTCGACCGTGCGTCGGCGCAGGCACCACCACTGGCTGCCGATCCGGATCGACAGGTCCGCTGGCACCTTGCGCTGCAAACCAAGGCGCCGCTGCAGGGCAAGCGACCTGTAGAACCACGCTTTCTGACGCCGCTCGTTGAACCAATGGCGGTAGATCAGCCGTTCTTCCTTGAGCCCGGTCTTGATCCAGTCCGAGGCATGAAAGTCGAAGCTTTCGATATAATCGGCATCCGCCGCTTCCAGATAGCCGTGCACATGTTCGGCGGTCTTGATGGGCATGCAGTCGCCCGACAGCATGTAGAAATGCGTGGCCCCGGGAAAGGCGGTTTCCGCCGCGCGCAACGCCTCAAGCGTGGCGGCCACCAGGCTCCACTCACCCCAGCCACACTTCACCCGCCGCCGGGCAAATGCGACTTGCGGGTTGTCGGCCAATGCCGCGCGGATGCGGACATAATCTGCCGGTTTTGCCCGGGCATCAAAGTGGATCGCAATGCAGTCGCCCGCCGCGGTCAGCCGCAGGGCCTGGGCGATGATCCCCTCGGGGTCCTTGTGGCACAACAGGACAAAAGCAAGTTGCGTCATCGGCTCCGGACCTGGGAGGGGGCATTGCAAGCCCTTGCTTACCCACAGCCACGCCTCCTTGAAAAGCCCGAATATGTCTGCAACATGGGACCTGTCTCGAATTTGTGCTGATCTTCGGGACCTGCAGCCGTTTGCCGGAGGGGTGCGAATGGGGTTTCCAGGGACCTGGATGACGACCACCGAAAGCGTGATCTACCGGGTCGTGCCGAAATGCGCCTGCTCGACCATCGGGCAGATCATGCACTATGCCGATCAGGGTCGGTTTTTCGACGGCGACATCCATGATGCGACCCAAGGCCTGCACAAATGGGCCCTTGCCGCCAGCCAGCCCAGGATCGAACGCGCGGTCCGGGGCCAGCAGACCTATGCCTTCAGCTGCGTGCGCAATCCCTACACCCGGATCCTCAGTTCGTTCTTCGACAAGATCTGCGGTATTCAGCGCAACGGCAAACGCTACCGGGGCAATCTGGTGCCGCTGTTGGTGCAGAAATACGGGATCGAGGTCGGCGGCGAGGATGGCAAGCAGGACTTCGACCAGATCGCCAGTTTTCGGCGTTTCCTGCTTTTTGTTCGCGACACCATCCGCTGGAGAAAACCGATGGAGCCGGACATCCATTGGTCGGCGATGGCGGGGCATGTCTCGACCTTCATCGTCAACGGCGGGCGCTACAACCACATTTTCTTTACCGAGGATTTCAACGCCGGCATGCAGGTCGTGCTGGACCGGATCAAGGTGACGCACCCCGTCGATCTGAAGACGATCCCCCGCTTCAACGAAAGCGAAGGCCACGGGCCGGCGCGCGCGCATCCGGTCGAGGCCTATTTTGACGATCTGTCGATGCACCTGATGTGGGAAATCTACAAGCGCGACTTTCAGCTTTTCCGCTATGACTTCGACAATCCGGCGAACAAGATGCCGCTGGGTCCGGTAGATCTGGCCGAGGTTCACGCCAAGCTGGGGGATTAAGCTAATGGACGGGATCGAAGGCGGCTGTCTCTGCGGTGCAGTCAGGATCACCGCAACAGGCCAGCCTCTGCGCGTCGGCCTCTGTCACTGCATGGACTGTCGCAAGCATCATGGAGCGCCGTTCTTTGCCGCAGCGATCTTTCCCGAAACCGCCGTGAACGTAACAGGCACGACCCATAGCTACCGGGATCGTCACTTCTGCCCGGTCTGCGGCGGATCACCCTTTAGCCGCTGGCAGGATGAGATCGCCTTTCACATCGGCGCACTGGACGAACCGTCGCAGTTCCAGCCAACCTATGAGTTGTGGACGATACGGCGCGAGGACTGGCTGCCAAAGTTCGCAGGGATGCGACACTGCGTCATGGATCGCGGCGAGGATCGAACCGAGGGCTGAACCAAATTCCTTCGAAGGAATTTGCAAAACTCTTCGAAGAGTTTTGGTTCTCCGCTCAGACTGGGTCCTTCGCCCCCGTCCTGCGGAACCACTCCACAATGACCGCCCGCTCTTGCGGTTCCATGTAGCTTAGGTTGCCCGGCGGCATGGCGTGGCTGATCCCGGCCTGCAGGTAGATCCGCCGCGCCTCATGCGCGATCTGGGCTTCGGTTTCCAGAACCACGCCCTTCGGCGGCCAGTGCAGACCCTCCCAGCCGGGCTCCATCGCGTGGCACATTGAGCAGCGGCCCTGCACGATGCCGACCACATCCTCAAAGCCTGCGGCCGAAGCATAGACCAGCGCCGCGCCCTGCAGCTTGGCCTCACCCTCGACAACCCGCATCGGCGCGGTCGAAAGCCAGGCAATGACCAGGAAAAGGATGACCGTTACCGCCCAGGTCCAGTGCGGGCTGCCCTTGCGCGCGTGCTGGGTGTTGAACCAGTGCCGGATCGTGACGCCCATCAGAAAGACCAGAGCCGCGATCAACCAGTTCCACTGGGTCGCAAAGACCAGCGGATAGTGGTTGGACAGCATCAGGAAGATCACCGGCAGCGTCAGATAGTTGTTGTGCGTGCTGCGCTGCTTGGCGATCTTGCCGTATTTCGGGTCGGGCTTCCGTCCCGCCTTAAGGTCGGCCACCACCACGCGCTGGTTCGGCATGATGATGAAAAACACGTTGCCGGTCATGATCGAGGCGGTGAAGGCCCCCAGATGCAACAGCGCCGCCCGGCCGCTGAACACTTGGGTGTAAAGCAGGCTCATGCCCACCAGCACTGCGAACAGGGCCAGCATCAGCAGGGTCTGGTTGGCGTTGACGAACAGCTTGCACAGCAGGTTGTAGACCACCCAGCCAAAGGCCAGCGACGCAACCGAGATCGCCACCGCCTGTAGGGTCGTCAGCTCCAGCACCGTGGGATCGATCAGGTAAAGCTCGGCCCCCAGGTAGTAGACCAGCACCAGAAGGGCGAACCCCGACAGCCAGGTGGCATAGCTTTCCCATTTGAACCACACCAGATGATCCGGCATCGCCGCGGGGGCCACGAGGTATTTCTGCACATGGTAGAACCCGCCACCATGCACCTGCCATTCCTCGCCATCCGCCCCGCTGGCAAGCGCCCGGTCCCGGTGCAGGCCCAGGTCCAGCGCGATGAAGTAAAAGCTGGACCCGATCCAGGCCACGGCAGTGATCACATGCGTCCAGCGCACAGCGATCTCGACCCATTCCCAAAGGACTACCCAATCATACATCGCCATTCCTCGCGGTGAAGCGGCCCAACTGCCCATAGCCCTATCCGGTTTCGGACCGCCTCGAAAGCCCGGCGGACTGGAACGCCGCGCTGAGACCTCTCAATCGAACCCAAGGCCGGGCGGAGAGAACTTCCCTCCCCCCTCTGTGGGGGAGGGAGAGGGTGGGGGGCTCGACAGTCCCGCCCCAGAAGGGCTGCACTGATCGGCGCAAACGCCCCTCCTCAGACCACCTCACCCCGGTCAAGCCGGTCCAGCACCGCCCCGGCCCCGGCCAGAACCGCGCTGCGGTGCCTTTCGTCCATATTGTCCCAGACCCGGTACATCTGCCCCATCCGCGGATTGGCGCGGAACCGCTCGCGGTGCCGGTCCAGGAAATGCCAATACAGCATGTTGAACGGGCAGGCCCCCGCGCCCACCTTGACGCGCACCTTGTAGGCGCAAGCCCCGCAATGGTCCGACATCCGGTCGATATAGGCCCCGGAGGACACATAGGGTTTCGATCCCAGCACCCCGCCGTCGGCAAACTGGCTCATCCCGATCACATTCGGCGCCTCGACCCATTCGAAGGCATCGATATAGACCGACAGATACCATTCATGCACCAGGCCCGGGTCCACCCCCGCCAGCAGCGCAAAGTTCCCCGTCACCATCAGCCGCTGGATGTGGTGGGCATAGGCCAGGTCACGGGTCTGACCCACCGCCGCCTTCATGCAGGCCATCCGCGTCTCACCGCCCCAATAGACCGCTGGCAGGGCGCGGGTGTGGCCAAGCGCGTTCCGTTCCAGATACCCCGGCCCTTCATGCGCCCAGATGCCGCGCACGAATTCGCGCCAGCCGATGATCTGGCGGATGAACCCCTCGGCGGCGGCGATCGGAACATGGCCTGCCTGCCAGGCCGCCTCAACCGCGCGGCAAACCTCCAACGGGCCAAGCAGACCAAGGTTGAGGTAGGGCGAGATCAGCGCATGGCTGAGGTACGGCTCGCCCTCCAGCATTGCGTCCTGTTCCTCGCCAAAGCGCGGCAAGCGGGCTGCGACGAATTCCGCCAGCACGGCCAGCGCCCCGGCCCGGTCGGTGGCCCAGCGAAACGGCCTGAGCCGCCCGAAATGCGGAAACCGCGCCGCCACCAGCGCCAGAACCTCTTCGACCACCGCATCGGGTACGGCATCCCTGGGGCGCGGGCGAAGCAGGTCAGCCTTGGCCGGTTTGCGGTTGTCATGGTCAAAGTTCCACTGCCCGCCTGCGGGTTTGTCGCCCTCCATCATCAGGCCGGTCTTTCGGCGCATGTCGCGGTAGAACCACTCCATCCGCAGCTGCTTGCGACCCTCGGCCCAGGTGGCAAACTCAGCCTCGGACGCGATGAAGCGGTCATCCTCCAGCACCGTCACCGGCACGGGCAGGTCCTCAAGCGCACGGAGTAGCCGCCATTCGCCGGGCTTGGTGGCCAAGACCGCACCAGCCCCGAACTCTGCCGCCCGCCGGATAAGCTCGCCCGAAATGGTCTGACTGTTCCCAGGATCCTCCAGCCGCGTGTAGGCCACCCGCCAGCCCTCACCCTCCAACGCCAGCGCAAACTTGCGCATCGCGGCCAGGATCAGCGCGATCTTCTGCGGATGGTGCGGGACGGATGTCCCCTCGCCCAGCACTTCGGCCATGACCACCACATCGCGCGCGCGGTCGGCCGCGCGCAAAGCCGCAACCGAAGGCGTAAGCTGATCACCAAGGACAAGAACCAGCCTCACCACGGCACCACCTTGCCCTGCCAGTCATAAAACCCGCCGGTATCGGCAGGCTCCAACTGATCCAACACGCGCAAAAGATGCCCCGCCGCCGCAGCCGCAGGCATCGCCGGATGCCCGGCCCGCTGCGCGGGGGCAAAGGCCGTCTCCACCGTCCCGGGATGCAGCGCCACCAGAACCGACTGGGGATGGGTCCGCGTGGCCTCGACACTCGCCGTGCGCACCAGCTGGTTCAACGCCGCCTTTGCCGCCCGATAGCCGTACCAGCCGCCCAGCGCGTTGTCGCCAATTGACCCCACCCGCGCCGACAGAACCGCCAACCGGCTGACCCGGTCGCGCGGCATCAGCCGTAGCGCGTGCTTCATCACCAGCGCCGGGCCGATCGCGTTCAGCGCAAACTGCGCAGCCAACCCCTCGCTCGTGACCGCCTTGAGGGATTTCTCCGGCCCGACCCCACCGATCACCAAGGCACCGGTGGCAACCAGGATCAGATCGAAGGACCCCTCCAGCGCCCCAAGCAGGCGCGCGACCGACGCCTCATCCGTGATATCCAGCCCCTGCCCGCTGCGCGACAGCCCCAGAACCTCGCCCCGCGCCGCCAGCGGCTGCACCAAGGCCCCGCCAATCCCGCCCGACGCCCCCAGAACCAAAGACCGCATGCTCCGCCCTCCTCAAGACCCCTCGACCTAGCGCGCCACCCCGCGCTGACCATGATTTGCTCTTTGCCAAATACTCCCGCCGGAGGCACCGCCCCCTCCGCCCGCGCACCCGCTGCGGCGCTCTGCCGCGTCAGCGCCGCCTTGGGGGGCTCGATGCCCCGCAAGGCGGCACCCCCGGCGGAAAAATCTCCTTCCCTTCTGGTCATTCCCCCGTATAGTCCGCCCTATGGCAAAGGGCATTTCCATACCGATGACTGACAGGGTGATATGCCCTGCGCTGCCCCTTGGCCTCCTCCTTCTTAGCCGCCTCTGAGCGTGCCCCCGGGCGCGACCGCTCAGAGGTGACAAGCGCCCGAAAGCGAAGCCAAAGCTAAGAAACAAGGACCAGACTCATGACCAAATCCCAAGACCGCGTGGTGATCTTCGACACCACCCTGCGCGATGGCGAACAAAGCCCTGGTGCGACGATGACGCACGAGGAAAAGCTCGAAATCGCCACCCTTCTGGACGAGATGGGCGTCGACATCATCGAGGCGGGATTTCCCATCGCCTCGGAAGGTGACTTTGCCGCCGTCAGTGAAATCGCCAAACGCGCCAGGACCTCCACGATCTGCGGCCTCGCCCGCGCCAACCTCAAGGACATTGACCGCTGTTGGGAGGCGGTGCGTCACGCAAAATCGCCCCGCATCCACACCTTCATCGGCACCTCGCCCCTCCACCGCGCGATCCCGAACCTCGACATGGACCAGATGGCCGAGCGGATCCACGACACCGTGACCCATGCCCGCAACCTCTGCGACAACGTCCAATGGTCGCCGATGGACGCCACGCGCACCGAACATGACTATCTCTGTCGCGTGGTCGAAATCGCGATCAAGGCCGGGGCCACCACGATCAACATCCCCGATACCGTCGGTTACACCTACCCGATGGAATCGGCCCGGATCATCCGGATGCTCCTGGAGCGTGTCCCCGGTGCCGACACGATCATCTTTGCCACCCATTGCCACAACGACCTTGGCATGGCGACTGCCAACGCCCTTGCGGCAGTAGAGGCCGGGGCGCGCCAGATCGAATGTACCATCAACGGTCTGGGCGAACGCGCCGGCAACACCGCGCTTGAGGAAGTGGTGATGGCGATGCGCGTCAGAAATGACATCCTGCCCTTCCGCACGGGCATCGACACCACCAAGATCATGAACCTGTCGCGCCGCGTCAGCCAGGTCTGCGGCTTTCCGGTCCAGTTCAACAAGGCCATCGTCGGCAAGAACGCCTTTCTGCACGAAAGCGGCATCCATCAGGATGGCGTCCTAAAGAACGTCCAGACGTTTGAGATCATGCGACCCGAGGATATCGGCCTTTCCCAGGCCAATATCGCCATGGGCAAACATTCCGGTCGCGCGGCCTTGCGGTCAAAGTTGAGGGACCTTGGCTTTGATCTGGCCGACAACCAGCTCAATGACGTGTTCGTGCGGTTCAAGTCGTTGGCCGACCGCAAGAAGGAAATCTATGACGACGACCTGATCGCCTTGGTGTCGGACGAACAGACCAACGACGCCTATGAATATCTTGCCCTGAAAAAGCTGCGCGTGGTCTGCGGCACCGATGGCCCGCAAGAGGCCGAGATGGTGCTGGCCATCGACGGGGTGGACCACCACATCGATGCGACCGGTGACGGTCCGGTCGATGCGGCCTTCATGTGCGTGAAGATGCTCTTTCCGCACAAGGCGCGGCTGCAGGTCTATCAGGTCCATGCCGTGACCGAAGGCACCGACGCGCAGGCGACGGTCAGCGTGCGGCTGGAGGAGGACGGGCGCATCGTCACCGGCTCCTCCGCCGATACCGATACGATTGTTGCCAGCACAAAGGCCTATATCAACGCTCTGAACCGCCTGATCATCCGCCGCCAGAAGACCGCCCCGGGCGAGGATGTGAAAACCGTGAGCTATCACGGCGAATAGGGCAGCGCATCGGTCTCTTGCGGTCCCTCTTGGGTGGCGGGGGGCCGCAGACATCGCCGTTCTAGAGCGAACCGAACCAGCCGGTCAGTGCCGTTGCATGCGCAAAAAGCGCGGGGGCTTTCGTCCACTGCGCAAGGAGGTCCGACCAGGGCAGGGGCACGAACGTCACGTCATCCCCTTTCACCGCGCGGGCAAAGTCGGCGACTTCGGACTGATGCCGCGCAATGGCGGCGGGGTCGACCGGCTTGCCGTTGGCCCAATGCGTCGGGGCGGCATGAAGATAGACCAGAACCGCACCGCGCGCCTGCTTCATGCTTTGGGTCCTTAACCCGTAGGCATGCTTTACCAACTGCACCGCATCCAGATGGCGATAGGTCTTTTGGCCAGCGGTCAGAGCCACTCGCATCGCGGTAAATCGGCCCATGCCTGGCCCCCAGTCACGACTGTCATAGGCTTCGGAAAAACTGGGGGTCTTGCGGGGGCGAAATGGTTCGTAGCGCTTGGACTCAATCCCGATCAAGGTCGTTGGCGTGGTCAGCACCGCGTCCATCCACGGATGGCGGCCCCCTGACCAAGGAAACCTCATCTCGGCCTCGATCTCTATGGCTTCAGGTTGACCCATCGGCACGCCCGGCAGGGGCGGCAAAGCCTGTGGGCGGCCCAGAAACCAGCCGAAGGCATTTGCAACCAAGGCGGCGGACGATTCCGGGCTGTCAAACTTGCCCGAGGCAAGTTCGTTGCCCGGTGCGCGGCGGAGTGCGGCAAGGACGGCGTCTGCAGGAACGCCTGGAAGAAATGCGGGATCGGTCATGGGTGAAGCTCTTGCAACGTATCGCGGCCTTTCACAACCAGCTGGAACGCACCACCAGCAAGCAAAGTACACCGGCGACCACGCGCCAACGTCTTGCGAACTGTCCCCCTCGGGTTGCGGCTTTAGGCGGGGACCCGCGCGCGCTGCAAGAGGCCCTTTCGCTTGGCCGTAACGACCCCTATAGGTGATGCCCCGGACCCGAATGAGTCGTCGGGCAACCGGCTATTGCACTGGGGACCAACTGGATGCCTTTCTTTCCCGGCCTGTTTTCATCAGACATGGCGATCGACCTCGGCACGGCAAATACCTTGGTCTACATCCGGGGCAAAGGCATTGTCCTGAATGAACCCTCTGTCGTGGCCTATCACGTCAAGGACGGCAAGAAAGTCGTCCTTGCAGTGGGGGAGGATGCCAAGCTGATGCTGGGCCGCACCCCCGGCACGATCGAGGCGATCAGGCCCATGCGCGACGGGGTCATCGCCGATTTCGAGGCGGCGGAAGAAATGATCAAGCATTTCATCCGCAAGGTTCACAAACGGTCAACCTTCGTCAAACCCAAGATCATCGTCTGCGTGCCACATGGTGCGACCCCGGTGGAAAAGCGGGCGATCCGGCAGTCGGTTCTGTCGGCCGGGGCCAAGCGCGCCGGCCTGATTGCCGAACCGATCGCGGCGGCCATTGGCGCGGGCATGCCGATCACCGATCCGACCGGCAACATGGTGGTCGACATCGGTGGTGGGACGACCGAGGTGGCGGTACTGTCCCTGGGTGACATCGTCTATGCCCGTTCGGTCCGCGTCGGAGGCGACCGGATGGATGACGCCATTGTGAACTACCTGCGCCGGCACCAGAACCTTCTGATCGGCGATGCCACCGCCGAACGTATCAAGACCTCGATCGGCACCGCCAGGATGCCGGATGACGGGCGCGGCTCCAGCATGACCATCCGGGGGCGTGACCTTCTGAACGGGGTGCCGAAGGAAACCCAGATGAACCAGGCTCAGGTCGCCGAGGCGCTGGCCGAACCGGTGCAGCAGATCGTCGATGCGGTCTTGCAGGCATTGGAGGCGACCCCACCCGATCTGGCCGCCGACATTGTCGACCGTGGCCTGATGCTGACCGGCGGCGGCGCGCTGTTGGGCGAACTTGACCTTGCCTTGCGCGAGCAGACCGGGCTGTCGATCTCGGTCGCGAACGAGTCACTCAATTGTGTGGCGCTCGGCACCGGCAAGGCGCTGGAATATGAAAAGCAGCTGCGGCATGTGATCGACTACGACACCTGAGGTCGGGTATGCTGGCCAGCGACGCGCAGGCAATGGCGTCGACGAAAGGCTGAATTTTGGCAAAGTCCCGCACCAAATCTGATGAGTACAGGCGCCCGCTGCGTCGCCTGCTTGTCGGGCTTGCGCTTATGGGTCTGCTGGGGTTGTTCCTGCTGTGGCGGATCGACAGCCCCAGGGTGGAACGGCTTCGTGCCGATCTGATCGACACCCTCGTACCCAACCTGGAATGGGCGATGCGCCCTGTGACGCTGTTGTCCGGGATGGCAGAGGATTTTCAGTCCTACAGCCGCATCTATGAACAGAACCAGGAGTTGAAGCGCGAGCTGCAGCAGATGAAGGCCTGGAAAGAGGCGGCCCTGCAACTGGAGCAGAAGAACGCCCGCCTGCTTGATCTGAACAATGTGCGGCTGGACCCCAAGCTGACCCATGTGACCGGCGTGGTAATGGCCGATTCGGGCAGCCCGTTCCGCCAATCGGTCCTCTTGAACGTCGGCGCGCGCGACGGCATCCGCGACGGCTGGGCCACGATGGACGGAATCGGTCTGGTGGGTCGGATTTCGGGCGTGGGCGAGCGGACCAGCCGGGTGATCCTGCTGACCGATGCCAACAGCCGGTTGCCGGTGACGATCCAGCCGTCGTTGCAGACAGCGCTTTTGTCGGGCGAAAACTCGCCCTTGCCCCCCTTGGAATTCATCGAGGACAGCGACGAGGTGCGGCCAGGCGACCGGGTGGTGACCTCGGGCGATGGCGGGGTGTTTCCGGCGGGACTTCTGGTCGGTCAGGTGGTTCTGGGCAGCGACAAGCGGCTGCGGGTGGACCTGGCCGCCGATTTCCAGCGGCTGGAGTTTCTGCGCGTGCTGCGCAGTCACGACTTCGAGGTGATCAGCGATGCCGGCGGTCTGATCGTGCCGCCGGTCACGGTGCCGCTGCCCGACACATCGGCCGAGGCTCTCGAATCCGCCGCCGGCGAGGCACCAACCGAAACCGAAGGCGGCAATGTCGAGGCCCTGGGCTCTGGGCTGTCAGAGGGCGGCGACGCCGCCGCCACGCCGGGGGCTGACGATGGATGACCCTTGGTGGCGGTCGCTTTTGGCCTATCGCGCCCTGTTCCTTGGCCTTGCCCTCTTGACCCTGTTTTTTCGGCTGTTGCCTTCGGGCCAGACCCCCGGCAGCCTTCCAGGTCCGGATGTCCTGCTTTGCCTGATCCTGGCCTGGATGGTCAGGCGGCCGGAATATCTGCCGCTGTCGGTCATTGTCATCGTGATCTTGATGGAGGACCTGCTGCTGCAGCGCCCGCCCGGGCTTTGGTCAGCCATCGTCGTGCTGGCGACCGAATTCCTGCGCGGCCGGGTGACGCTGACGCGCGAGCTGAACTTTCCGGTTGAATGGATGCTGGTCAGTGGCATCATGCTGGGCATGATGCTGGTCAACCGGCTGGTGCTGGCAATTGTCTTTGTGCCGCAGCCGGGCTTTGGCCTGGTGCTGGTTCAAAGCCTGTGGTCGATCGCCATCTATCCGGGGGTGGTCCTGTTGTCGCAGCTGGCGTTCAATTTGCACAAGCCCGCCATGGGCGAGGTTGACAGGGCGGGCAGACGGCTATGAAGCGCATCACCCGCGACGCCGAGGAGGCCGCCCGCAAACTGACCCGACGCACCCTGATGCTTGGCGGTGGGATGGCGGCCATGGTGGCAGCACTTGGGGCACGGATGCGCCATCTGCAGGTGGACGAGGCTGATACCTTCAAACTGCTGGCCGAAGAGAACCGGATCAATATCCGCCTGATCGCGCCCGCCCGCGGCCTGATCCAGGACCGCAGCGGCAAGTTGATTGCCGAGAACGAACAGAATTACCGCATCGTCTTTACCCGTGAACGCGACGCCGATGTGGCCCAGGTCCTGCAACGCCTTGCCGGGTTGATCCCGATGACCGCCGAGGATGTGACCCGCAACATCGAGGCCGTGCAATCGCTTGGGGCCTATGTGCCGGTGATCGTGGCCGAACGGCTAAGCTGGGAGGATTTTTCCAAGGTTGCGCTGAACTCGCCGGCGCTGCCGGGCGTGAACCCTGAAATGGGTTTGTCGCGGATCTATCCGCTTGACCAGGATTTTGCGCATGTCGTGGGCTATGTCGGCCCGGTCAGCGACAAGGATCTGGAGGGGCGGGGGACGACGGACCCGCTGCTGAAGTTCCCCAAGTTCCAGATCGGCAAGACTGGCGTGGAAAAGTGGATGGAAGACACCCTGCGGGGCCGGGCGGGAACCAAGCGGATCGAGGTGAACTCCGCCGGCCGGGTGATGCGCGAGTTGGAGCGTCGCGAAGGCGAACCGGGGGCCGATGTGCGCCTGACCATCGATGCAGGCCTGCAGAATTTTGCCCAGGCCCGGCTGGGCAACGAAAGTGCGGCGGTCGTGGTGATGGACGTGACCACGGGCGATCTGGTCTGCATCGCCTCATCGCCGACCTTTGACCCCAACCTGTTCCTGCGGGGGATCAGCCATGCCGACTATGACGGGCTGATGAATGATGACCACCGCCCCTTGGCCAACAAGACCGTCTCGGGGGCCTACCCGCCCGGCTCGACCTTCAAGATGGTCACCGCGCTTGCGGCGCTGGAGGCCGGCGTTGTCACCCCGGAAGACCGCGTCTCCTGCCCCGGCCACATCGACTTTGGCGGGCGGCGCTTTCACTGCTGGAGCCGCGGCGGCCATGGCAACGTCACCCTGGACCGCAGCCTGCGCGAAAGCTGCGACGTCTATTACTATGACCTGGCGCAGAAGGTTGGCATTGACCGGATCGCGGTCATGGGCCGCAAGCTGGGCCTTGGCCAGCGGTTCGACATCCCGATGAGCGCGATCGTCGATGGCAACATGCCGGACAAGGCCTGGAAGCTGGCGCGCCACAAGGCGGAATGGGTGATCGGCGACACGATCAATGCCTCGATCGGGCAGGGCTATGTGCTGGCCTCGCCGTTGCAACTGGCGGTGATGACGGCCCGGCTGGCCACGGGGCGCGCGGTCGTGCCGCGCCTTGTGCATGCGGTGGACGACATCAAGGTGCCGGTGGCCGAAGCCGCCCCGCTTGGCCTGCCCCCCGAGATGCTCTCAGGGGTGCTGCAGGGCATGTATCAGGTGGTGAACGACGAGCGCGGGACCGCCTATTCCAGCCGCATTGTCGAGCCGACGATGATCATGGCGGGCAAGACCGGGACCAGTCAGGTCCGCAACATCAGCGTCGCCGAGCGCGAAACCGGGGTGATCGCGAACGACGATCTGCCCTGGAACCGGCGCGATCATGCGCTGTTCGTGGGCTATGCCCCGTTTGATGCACCGCGCTATGCGATTTCGGTGGTGGTGGAACATGGCGGCGGCGGGTCTACTGCAGCTGCCCCGATTGGCCGTGATGTGCTGTTGCGGACCCTTGCAGGCACGCTGCCACCCCTTGCGGCCTATCCCGCCAGTCAACGGGGCCGGATCGAGACGATGCTGGAAGAACTGCCGTTGCGTGACCCGGTGACCGGCCTGGTGCCGGACCGCATCCGCGCCTGATCCGGCGATGAAAGGACCCAAACCATGAGCTTTCTGGACTACCGGCCCCGAGAGGTCCCTAAAGGTCTGCACAAGGTCCTGTATCTGAGCTGGCCGCTGGTGGTTCTGATTGCAGCGGTCTGTTCGGTCGGGGTGTTGATGCTGTATTCCATCGCCGGCGGCGATTTCGACGTCTGGGCCAGGCGCCAGGCGCAGGTCTTTGGTGCCGGAATGGCGCTGATGTTCGTGATCGGCATGGTGCCGATCTGGTTCTGGCGCAACCTTGCCGGGGTGGCGTATTTTGTGGCTTTCCTTCTGCTGATCTTTGTCGAGGTGATGGGCGAAACCAACATGGGCGCGCAACGCTGGATCGACCTGGGGTTCATGCAGTTCCAGCCCTCCGAGATGATGAAATTCACCCTCGTCATGGTGCTGGCGGTCTACTACGACTGGCTGGACAGCAAGCAGATCTCGCGCCCGCTTTATGTCATTGTGGCCGTGTTGATCATCGTGTTGCCGACCATTCTGGTGCTGATGCAGCCGAACCTTGGCACGTCCCTGATGCTGCTTTTGGGCGGGGCGACGGTGATGTTCGCCGCCGGGGTCAGCCTTTGGTACTTTGCCGCGGTGGGGACCCTAGCGGTCAGCGCAATCGCCGGCGTGTTCCTGACGCGCGGCACGCCCTGGCAGTTCCTGCACGACTACCAGTACCGCCGGATCGACACCTTTCTGGACCCGACCGCCGACCCCCTGGGTGCGGGCTACAACATCATCCAGGCCCAGATCGCGCTGGGGTCGGGCGGCTGGTCGGGCAAGGGCTTCATGCAGGGTACGCAAAGCCAGCTGAATTTCCTGCCCGAAAAGCATACCGATTTCATCTTTACCACCTTGGCCGAGGAATTCGGTTTTGTCGGGGCATTCTCGCTTTTGATGCTGTACGCGCTGATCATCGGCTTTGGGCTGTTCGCGGCTTTGCAAAACCGCGACCGCTTTTCGTCCCTTTTGATCGTGGGGGTGGTGGCGAACTTCTTTTTCTACATCGCGGTCAACCTGTCGATGGTCATGGGCATGGCCCCGGTGGTGGGCGTGCCCTTGCCGCTTCTCAGCTATGGCGGCTCGGCGATGTTGGTGATTTTGGTCGGCTTTGGTCTGGTGCAAAGCGCGCATGTCCATCGTCCAAGATAGGGGGCAAAGCATGACACGGGTGCTTTTCGCGGTGCCGGGGCTTTGGGACACCTACCGCCACACGTTGCCGCATGCCTTGGCCGAACAGGGCATCACCGCCGACGTGGTGACCGAGGCTGCGCCGGAGACGGTGGATTACATCGTCTATGCCCCGACCTCTCCGGTGCAGGATTTCGCGCCCTATCTGCGGTTGAAGGCCGTCCTGAGCCTTTGGGCCGGGATAGAGCGGGTCGTGGGCAACCCGACCTTGACCCAGCCCCTGTGCCGGATGGTTGACCCTGCCCTGACCGAGGGCATGGTGGAATGGGTGGTGGGCCACAGCCTTCGCCACCATCTGGGGATGGACCGCCATATCGTCAATCCTGGTCATGTTTGGGACCCTACCTGCCCACCTTTGGCCCGCGAACGCCCGGTCAGCGTGCTTGGGATGGGGGCGCTGGGGGCGGCTTGCGCGCAGGCGCTGCGGCAGCTGAACTTTCCGGTGACCGGGTGGGGCCGGACCGCGCGACCCGGTTGCCTTCACGGCGCGGAGGGTCTGGCTCAGGCCCTGTCCACCGCCGCCATCCTGGTGACCCTGCTGCCCAAAACGCCCGAGACCGAGGGGCTTTTGAACGCCGCGCGCCTGGCGCTCTTGCCGCGCGGCGCGGTGATCCTGAACCCAGGGCGCGGCGCGCTGATCGAGGATGAGGCGCTTTTGGCGGCGCTCGATGCAGGCCATATCGGCCATGCCACGCTGGATGTGTTCCGGGTCGAACCCCTGCCGCCCACGCATCCCTATTGGACCCATCCGCGCGTGACCGTCACCCCCCATGTCGCCGCCGACACCCGCCCTGCCTCGGCCGCGCGGGTGATCGCCGAAAACATCCGCCGTGGCGAGGCGGGCGAACCGTTCCTGCATCTCGTCGACCGTGCCCGTGGCTACTGACGGCCTTGCCACAGTGGGGGGTTGCGCAATCCGGTGGCGCTGTGGATATATGATCAAATCAGGGCGTGGATTTTCGTGCCCCGGGGGACAGGACCAAACCAGACGCGGGCCATTCCGCAAGACATCGGGCGCTGGCCTGCCCCGCCCCAGACACCGTTCATAAGCAAGGAAGTGGCAAAAATGCCCGGCAATCTGACACTGGAAGAGCTGAAGGCCGCCGTCGCGCGCGGCGAGATCGACACCGTCGTCGCCGCCGGCATCGACATGCAGGGCCGCCTGATGGGCAAGCGGTTTCACGCGCAGTTCTTCGTCGACAGCGGCTGGGAAGAGACGCATTGCTGCAATTACCTCCTTGCCGTCGACATGGAGATGAACACGGTTCAGGGCTACAAGTCGTCGAACTGGGAAACCGGCTATGGCGATTATGCGCTGAAGCCGGACATGACGACGCTGCGCCGCATCCCCTGGCTGCCGGGCACCGCGCTGGTCCTTGGCGACACCCAGGACCACCATCACCATGACGTAGCCCATGCGCCCCGGTCGATCCTGAAAGCCCAGGTCGCCCGGGCGCGGGCCATGGGTTTTGAGCCGATGATGGCGACCGAACTGGAATTCTACCTCTTCGAGAACTCCTACGAAAATCTGCGCGATGGCGGCCTCAACGCGCTCCGCACCGTGGGCGGCTACAACGAGGATTACCACATCTTCCAGACCACCAAGGAAGAAGACGTGATGCGGGCGGTCAGGAACGGCCTTTATGGCGCGGGCATCCCGGTCGAAAACTCCAAGGGCGAGGCCGAGGCCGGTCAAGAAGAAGTGAACTACCGCTATTCCGACGCGCTGGACACTGCCGACAACCATGTGATCGTCAAGAACGCGATCAAGGAAATCGCCTGGTCCAAGGGCAAGTCGGTGACCTTCATGGCCAAATACGACCACCGCCGCGCGGGGTCATCCAGCCATATCCACCAGAGCCTTTGGTCCAAGGACGGCAAGGCCAGCTTTGCCGACAAGGCCGATAACCACGGCATGTCCGAGGTGATGAAGCACTATCTTGCCGGACAGTTGCACCACGCCCGCGACATCACCGCCTTCCTCGCGCCCTACGTCAACAGCTACAAACGCTTTACCATCGGCATGTTCGCCCCCACCAAAGCCGTATGGAGTGCGGATAACCGCACCGCAGGCTTCCGGGTCTGCGGCGCCCATACCAAGGCGGTCCGGGTCGAATGTCGGATCCCCGGATCGGACGTGAACCCCTATCTGGCCTGCGCGGCCCTCCTCGCGGCGGGGCTTGACGGGATTGAGCAGAAGATGGCACTGGAACCCGAAATGAGGGGCGACATGTATTCGGCCAAGGGCATCCGCGAGATTCCGCATAATTTGCGCGAAGCGGCGGCCCTGATGACCGGATCGGCCATGCTGCGCCAGGCGTTTGGAGACGATGTGATCGACCACTACCACCATGCCGCCCAGTGGGAGATTTCGGAGACCGACCGTGTCGTGACCGATTTCGAACGCGAGCGGCTTTTGGAACGGGCGTAGGTCGGGCTTCAGCCCGACTCTTCAAAATTGGCGGTCTGAAGCCCGCCCTACGAGGACAAGATGAAACCTATCCAGCTGATCTCTCCCGTCGATGGCTCTGTCTACGCCGAACGCACCCCGCTTTCCCCCACCGCTGCCGAGGCTGTGGTTGCCCGCGCCCGCGCCGCGCAGAAACCCTGGGCCGCCCGCCCGCTGGCGGATCGGATTGCCCTCGTCAAGGCCGGGGTCGCCAAGCTGAACGCGATGAAGGATGTCGTGGTCGAGGAAACCGCCTGGCAGATGGGCCGCCCCACCCGGTATGGTGGCGAGTTCGGCGGTGTGAACGCCCGCACCGATTATATGGCCGAGATCGCCGCGAAAACCCTGTCACCCGAGATGATCGAGGACAGCGCCAGCTTCCGCCGTTACATCGCCCGCGAGCCGGTTGGCGTGGTGTTCATCATCGCCCCCTGGAACTATCCGTACCTGACCACGATCAACACCCTTGTCCCCGCCCTGATCGCCGGGAACAGCGTGGTGCTGAAACACGCCAGCCAGACCCTGCTGGTTGGCGAGCGGATCGCCGAGGCCTTCCATGCCGCCGGTATCCCCGAGGATGTGTTCCAGAATGTCGTCCTCGACCATGCCACCACCGAAGGCCTGATCCGGGCGCGCAGCTTTGGCTTCGTGAACTTCACGGGCTCGGTCGCCGGTGGCCAGGCGATGGAGCGGGCGGCTGCGGGCACCTTCACCCCCCTGGGGCTGGAGCTTGGCGGCAAGGACCCCGGTTACGTCCGCGCCGACGCAGACCTCGATCTCGCCGTCGATGTCCTGATGGACGGGGCGATGTACAACGCCGGGCAGTGCTGCTGCGGGATCGAGCGGATCTATGTCCACGACAGCCTTTTCGACAGCTTTGTGGAAAAATCGGTGGCCTGGGTTGGCCAGCTGAAACTTGGTAACCCCTTTGACGCCGCCACCACCCTGGGCCCGATGGCGCATCGCCGCTTTGCCCAGACCGTCCGCGACCAGACGGTCGAGGCGATTGCCGCGGGGGCAAAACCCCTCCTCGATCCCAAGAAATTCGCCGATGACGGCGGGGCTTACCTCGCCCCGCAGATTCTCGTCAACGTCAATCACTCCATGCGGGTGATGAAGGAAGAAAGCTTTGGCCCAGTGGTCGGCATCATGAAGGTCGCCTCGGACGCCGAGGCGCTGGCCCTGATGAACGACAGCCCCTACGGCTTGACCGCCAGCATCTGGACCAAGGATTACGATACCGCCGCCGCCCTTGGGGCACAGGTGGAAACCGGGACCGTGTTCATGAACCGGGCCGACTATCTTGACCCGGCGCTGACCTGGACCGGGGTCAAAGACACCGGGCGGGGTACCTCGCTGTCCTATCTCGGGTTCCATTCGGTGACCCGTCCGAAATCCTACCACCTGAAAAAGGTCTGAGGCCCAGTATGATCTCCTCCTCGCACGACGTCCCGAACCGCAACTGGTCTTACCCGACCGCCATCAAGTTCGGCGTCGGCCGGATAGCCGAGCTTGCCGAACACGCGGCCGCCGTGGGCCTCAAGGCCCCGCTTCTGGTCACCGACAAGGCGCTGGCCACCCTGCCAATCACCGCGGCCGCCCTTGATGTGCTGGAAGCGGCGGGGTTGGGCCGGGCGGTGTTTTCCGAAGTGGACGCCAACCCGAACGAGATCAACATGGCTGCGGGCATTGCGGTCTATATTGCGGGCAAGCATGACGGGGTGATCTGCTTTGGCGGCGGCTCGGCGCTGGACCTTGGCAAGATGATCGCGCTGATGGCAGGGCAAAGGAAAGGCCTCTCGGTTTGGGACCTTGAGGATGTGGATGACTGGTACACCCGCGCCGACCCGAAAAAGATCGCGCCGATCATCGCGGTGCCGACCACTGCAGGCACGGGGTCCGAGGTTGGTCGCGCGGGCGTGCTGACCAACTCTGAGACCCACAAGAAGAAGATCATCTTCCACCCGGCACTGATGCCGCGCGTGACGATCTGCGATCCGGCGCTGACCGTGGGGATGCCGAAATTCATCACCGCCGGCACCGGCATGGACGCCCTTGCCCACTGCATCGAGGCCTATTGCAGCCCCTTCTACCACCCGATGAGCCAGGGCATCGCGCTGGAGGGCATGCGGCTGGTGTTTGAAAACCTGCCCAAGGCCTACCGCCAGCCGGACCATCTGCAATCGCGCGCCCACATGATGTCGGCGGCGGCGATGGGGGCGGTGGCGTTCCAGAAAGGCCTGGGCGCGATCCACAGCCTGAGCCACCCGATCGGGGCGATGTACAACACCCACCACGGCACGACCAATGCCGTGGTGATGCCCATGGTGCTCGACTTCAACCGCAAGGCGGTGAAGGACCGGCTGGGGGCTGCGGCGGCCTATTGCGGCATCAAGGGCGGCTTCAAGGGCTTTGCCAAGCGGATCCTGGACCTGCGCGAAGAACTGAACATCCCCGCCAACCTGACCAAGCTTGGCGTCAAGCACCCCGACCTTGACCTTCTGACCGAGATGGCGCTGGAAGATCCGTCGTGCGGTGGCAATCCGGTCAAGATGACGCGCAAGAACACCAGGGCGCTGTTCGAGGCCTGCTTCTAGGCCAGCCTCAGCGGCGTTACCCGGCGGCTGGACGCCGCCGGGTAAGGATCAAATCGGGCAATCCTTCGGGCGCAAGCGGAGGGTCTGTTCGTCCCTGCCGGAGCAGACCACAGCGCTGCACATCACAATCAGCAGGCTGCCGGGTGAACTTGCCGGCTTTTCGGCAACACCCCTTCGCCACCATCGATTACGACCGGGCGACCAAAAAGCACGGCCGCGCCGAACGTGGCCAGCGCGGCCGGAAGGGCAAGGGCTGTCCTTGCCGGTGTTTCCATCTCCTAGCGGCGGTCAACAGCAAGCACGGCAGCCTGAGGTGACCCGGATGCAGTCAAGGCACAAGGTCTGCAGAACCGCTTCCGACCGTGCGAGTGATGTAGCCAAGCCCGATCAGATCAGAGACGGGGCGTCGGCGGCGTCTCATCGTCTTGATCGCAGGCAATGGCGCAGATCACAACGATCCCGATCAGGATCGGCAGGATGCCGATGGAGGTCGCAGGCTTTTCTGCAACAACCTCTTCGGTGTCTTCGATCACGACCGGGCCACCAGCCCAAACCGAGGTGCCCTGCAGCGCAACCGCGAGGCCGAGAGCAGTGAGCGATACTGATTTCATGTCAATCTCCATTCAGTGGAATGTTAGGACCGCGTCAGCGGGTCCCGACCCCGGACATTGAACGTCCCCCGTGACACAGGATCATTCGGATTCGAGGGATCCAAGGAAGATTGCCCCGGACTGTTGCGGACTTGCGACAGACACTCAGGGGGCGGAATGTAAAAAGGTCGAACCGAATTTGATTCGGCTCGACCTCAATGGTTTTGGCCCATCGGCGATGCCGCCGGGCCGAAGACGATCTTACTCGTCGTCGTCGTTGGCGATCAGGACAGCGCCGATGATGATCGCGCCGATCAGCAGCGGAACAACGCCGCGCGACGAAGCGGGCTTTTCAGCCACAACTTCAGTGGTATCTTCGACGACAACCGGGCCGCCAGCCATTGCGACCGAGGTGCCGAGGGTCAGGGTCATGACCGAGGCGATGATTTTTTTCATGATATACTCCAGGTGTTTTCGACGTTCCCGCCGGTTTGACAGGGCGTGATCAACGGTAGCCGCTGCACAAAGCCGCATCAACCAGTAACGTGAATTTCCAACATCAGCGCGGCCCAGCGTTGCTTGAATGGCACAACGTCCGGGATTTCAGGGCACTAGAACTGCCCGGGCACCACCAGATCGGGCGGTCGATGCCCGTCGGCAAAGGTCTTGATGTTGATCAGCACCTTTTCGCCCATATCGATTCGCCCCTCGATCGTGGCCGATCCCATATGCGGCAGGCAGACCACATTCGGCAGATCGCGCAGGCGCGGGTTCATGTCGGTGCCGCGTTCGTAGACATCAAGACCCGCGCCGGCCAGTTCCCCAGCCCGCAGCGCCCGGGTCAGGGCGTTTTCATCCACGACCTCGCCCCGACTGGTATTGACCACCACCGCCGAAGGCTTCATCAGCCGCAACCGCCGCGCGTTCAACAGGTGAAAGGTTGCGGGCGTGTGCGGGCAATTGATCGACAATATGTCAATGCGGGCAAGCATTTGGTCCAGGCTTTCCCACCAGGTCGCCTCAAGCTCGGCCTCGATCTCGGGGCGAAGCCGCTTGCGGTTGTGGTAATGTACCTGCAGGCCGAAAGCGCGTGCCCGCCGGGCCACGGCCTGGCCGATTCGCCCCATCCCAAGGATGCCCAGCCGCCGGCCCGCAAGCCTGCCGCCAAGATTGGCCATGGGTGACCAGCCGGTCCAGCCGCCCGATTGCATCAGTTGCAACCCCTCGGGGATGCGACGGGTGACCGACAGAATCAGCGCCAGCACCATATCGGCGGTGTCATCCGTCATCACCCCCGGTGTGTTGGTCACCAGAACTCCGCGTTGCCGGGCGGTGGCCACGTCGATATGGTCCACCCCGGCACCATAATTCGCGATCAGCTTCAGTTTGTCGCCCGCCTGCGCCAGCAAGCTTGCGTCGATCACGTCGGTGATCGTCGGCACCAGGACATCGGCCCGCCGCAATGCTTCGGCCAACTCGTCGCGGGTCATCGCGGTGTCGGGCTCGCGCAGGTCGACATCGAATAGCTCTTTCATCCGCGTCTCGACCGCCTCGGGCAGACGACGGGTTGCAACCACGGTCAGTCGGGTGGCGGCCATGACGATTCTCTCCGACGGTTCCGGATCTGGCCCTTCCAAATCGGGCTTTCGTGCGACAAGGTGAGGCCAAGCGGGGGGATGCACAAGCCCCCAGGTTTCGCCAAATACCGCCTTAAGGGCGATCCGGGGCTGCGGTCTGGCGGGCACGGACGCGGGCACAGACGCGGACAGGGACGGAGGCAAGGGGTCATGCGGCTTGGCGGTGTCGGATTGGCCGTGGGATTGGCACTTGTGGTGGGACTTTTGCCGCACGCCCTTGCCGCGCAGGATGACGCCGCGCGGGATGAAGCCCCCCCGGTCGACGCAACCGCCGAAGCCACCTGCCAGCCTGGCATCGGCTGCGAATCCCATCTGCCCCTGCCCCGCTATGTCTCGCTCAAGAAAAGCGAAGGCAACGCGCGGCGCGGTCCGGACACGTCGCACAGGATCGACTGGGTCTTTGTCCGCGAAGGCATGCCGCTGAAGGTCACCGCCGAATCCGGGGACTGGCGCCGGGTGGAAGACCCCGAAGGCGAGGGCGGCTGGATGCTCAACATTCTGCTCTCTCCGGCCAGGACCGTTCTTGTTACCCTGGACATGGCCGAGATTCGCGCCGCCCCAGCCGACGACGCCCGGCTTGTGGCGCAGGCCGAGATTGGTGTCATCGGACAGGTGCTGGCCTGCACCCGGGACTGGTGTCGCATTGCGATGGACGGGCAGCGGGGCTGGATGCACAAATCTACGATCTGGGGGGTTGGGCCGGATGAAACGATCGACTGATCGCAGCCCCTGCGCGCAGGGACGACCTGGGCACCGGTCGGCAGCGTCGCCCCCGATACCCTGGCGGGCTGGTCTGGCCCGCGGTCATGGACCCGCGAAAAAGTTCGAATCGCGTGCATTGAACTGAAAAATGGTCAACTTGCGGTCTTTTTCGCACTCAACTCTTCACGAGTGCAACGATTTGCGGCATCAATGTGCGATGGATATGACTGCCCGTCGCCCCTATCGCCGCGCAAGCGAACAGACCCGACGCACCGAGCTGATCGCGGCGACGCAGGAATTGGTGGCCGAGGGCGGGCCCGCCAACGCGACCGTCCGGGCCATTGCCGCCCGCGCCGGGGTGACTGCGGGACTGATCCGGCATTACTTCCAGTCCAAAGAGGAACTGGTGCGCGCGGCCTATCTGTGCTTGATGGAAGGGATGACGGCCCAAAGCGCCGCAGCGCTTGATTCGGTTGGCACCGTACCCGAGGCGCGGCTGGCTGCCTTTGTCGCCACGTCGCTGGGCCCGCCGGTGATGGAGGCTGCTGCAGTCGGCCTTTGGGCGGGCTTTGTCCACAAAGTGCAAAGCACCCCAGAACTGCTGGCGGTCCACGAGGCTGTTTATCTTGACTACCGTGGCATGCTGCAATCGCTGATTGCAGCCTTGCCGCGCCTGGCGACCGAGGTGCAGCAGCGCGCCGAAGCGATTGCCTGCAACGCGGTGATCGACGGGCTTTGGCTGGAAGGCTCGATCCTGTCGCATGCCTTTGCGCCGGGTGAAATTCCGGCCATCGGCCTGCGCTCGGTCGGGGCGATCCTTGGCGTTGACCTGTTGGCCCATGCCCCTCAATATTCTCACATCGGAAAGACCCTGCCATGAGATACGCCTCTGTCACCGATCGGCTGCACGGCCTTGGCGGCGCGAAGTGGGAGGTGCATGCCAAGGCCCGCGCCTTGAAGGCTGCCGGGGTCGAGATCATCGAACTGACGATTGGCGAACCTGACGTGCCCACTCCCACCCGGTTCGTTGAGGCGGCAGCCACGGCGATGGCGGCGGGGCGGACCGGCTATTCCAACGGACGGGGGGAACCGGCGGCCGTTGCGGCCCTGGCGGCGCGCTATAGCCAAAGGCGCGGGCGGGTGATCGGCACGGATCAGGTCATGTGTCTGCCCGGCACCCAGACCACATTATACGCCGTTCTGCGCACCCTTTTGGATGCCGGGGATGAGGTGCTAATTGGCGACCCGATGTACGCCACCTATGAAGGGCTGATCGCCCAGACCGGCGCGCGCATGGTCCCGGTGCCCTTGCGGGCTGAGCAGGGGTTTCGCATGCAGGTCGCCGATCTTGCCACCCGCGTCACGCCCCGGTCGCGGGTCTTGTTCGTGAACACGCCGCACAACCCGACTGGCGCGGTCCTGCGCCCCGATGACATCCTTGCGCTTGGCGAGTTTGCCCGTGCGCATGATCTGTGGATTCTGTCGGACGAGGTTTATGAGGAGATGATGTTCCCTGGCGTGACCTTTACCTCGCCGCTGGATTTTCCCGAATTGGCGGAACGGGTGGTCATCGCCTGCTCGATCTCCAAATCCCATGCCGCGCCCGGCTTCCGGTCGGGCTGGTGCATTGGCCCGGCTGAGTTTTGCGCGCGCCTCTTGCCCCTGTCGGAAACCATGCTGTTCGGCAGCCAGCCCTTCATCGCCGACATGACGGCGCTGGCGGTGTCAGAACCCTCGCCCGTGGCCTCTGGCATGGCGGAACGCTTTGCCCGCCGTGCCGATCTGATCGCCAAGGCGCTGGACGGGGTGGCGGGCCTGCGGGTTCACCGCCCCGAGGCGGGCATGTTCGCGCTGGTCGACATTCGCGCCACCGGGCTTTCGGGCACCGGCTTTGCGCTTGGCCTGCTGGACCGCCAGCAGGTCGCGGTGATGCCGGGCGAAAGCTTTGGCGACGGCCTCAAGGGCTGGATCCGCCTTAGCCTGACCCAACCCGATGACCGCATCAGTGAGGCCGTGACACGGATCGCCGCCCATGCCGCCAGCCTGATGGGGGCCGCCGCATGACCACCGTTGGCATCCGTCTGGTCGAGGGTCTGGCCGCGCGCGGGGTTGATGTCGTGTTCGGCATCCCCGGCGTTCACACGATCGAACTTTACCGGGGCCTTGCCGCCGCCGAAGGGAAGATCCGCCATGTCACCCCGCGCCATGAACAAGGCGCGGGCTTCATGGCCGACGGTTATGCAAGGGTGTCGGGCAAGCCGGGGGTGGCCTTTGTCATCACTGGGCCGGGCCTGACCAACACCCTGACCGCCATGGCGCAGGCCAAGGCTGATTCGATCCCGATGCTGGTGGTGTCGGGGCTGGGGCGGTCGGATACGCTGGGCAAGGGGCTGGGGCGGCTGCATGAACTGCCGGATCAGGGCGCGATGGTAGCCACGCTTTGCCATTCCGAAACCGTGACCGACCCCAAGACTTTGGGCGATGTTCTGGACCGCGCCTTTGCCGCGATGACCGGCGCGCGGCCGGGTCCGGCGCATATCCAGATTTCCACCAACATGATGGGCGTGGCCTGCCCGGAACTGCCCGCCCCGGCGGCTTTGGCGACGGTGCCGCTACCGCTGGGCCGGATGCGCAGCGTCGCCGCCGCGCTGAACAATGCCGAGCGGGTGGTAATCCTGGCGGGTGGTGGCACGCGCGGCCATGGCGAGGCGCTTCAGGCCCTGGCCGAGGCGCTGGACGCCCCGGTGATCCAGACGGTGAACGCGCGGGGCATCCTGCCCCTGGGTCACAAGCTTTCCGTCCCCGCCTCACCCAGCCTGGATGCGGTGCGCAAGCTGATGACTGAGGCCGACCAGATCCTTGCCATCGGGACGGAACTGGGACCGACCGATTACGACATGTATGCCAAGGGAGGCGTGCCCGATTTGTCGGGGATGATCCGCATCGACATCTGCGCCGACCAGTTGGCCCGCCACCCCGCGCGCCATCCCTTGCGCGGCGATGCCGGGGCCGTGATGACGGCGCTGATCCAGCAGGTGATGCGATCGAACCGGTCGGGCGGGGTCCGGGCCGAGGCGACGCGCGTTGCCGCAAGGGAGGAGCTTGCCAACCTTGGAGCAGCCCTGCCGGGGCAGTTGCAGATCATCGAGGCGATCCGCGCCGCCAACCCCGGCGCGATCATCGTCGGCGACAGCACGCAGCCGGTCTATGCCGCGAACCTGTACTATGACCACGACCGCCCCGGCGGTTGGTTCAACGCCGCCACCGGCTATGGCGCGCTGGGATATGGCCCCGGGGCTGCCGTGGGTGCCGCCATTGCCGCGCCCGGCGTGCCAGTGATCTGTGTTATCGGTGATGGCGGGCTGCAGTTCAGCCCTGGTGAATTGCGCACCGCGCTGGACGAAAACCTGCCGATCACCTTCGTCGTCTGGAACAACTCAGGCTTTCGCGAAATCGCCGAGGCGATGGCGGATGCAAAGGTGCCGGTCCTTGGCTGCACCCCCTCACCGCTTGAGATGGAATCTTTTGCCTATGCCTGCGGCATGCAGTTCCTGTCGATGCCGCCCGACCCTGCCGAATTGACCGACGCGCTGTCGCATCCGCAAGAGGGGCCAAGACTGATCGAAATTCAGGTCCGCTGACGCGCCAGAAGCGGGGCCAACAGAAAGATCGCGCCGACCATGGTCGCGGCAAAGACAAAGGCCATGCGCAGGCCAAAGGCCCCGGCGATCAGCCCCAAGAGCGGCGGGCCAAGGAAATAGCCAAGATAGCCCAGCAAGGTCGCCCGCGCCACCGCCCGCGCCCGCACCTGTGGGTCGCTCATCTGTCCGACCAGCGAAAACGCCGTGGGTGCCAGCACCGACGCGCCGATGCCCATGACGATGAACCCGCCATAGGCCATCCCCGGCCCGCCCGCCTGCGACGCGATCAGCGCCCCGATTGCGGCAATCACCGCGCCCAGGCGCAGGATCACGAAAGCGTCCACCCGCCCCGCCAGCCATTGCCCAGCCAGCCGCGCGAAGCCCATGGTCAGCGCCAGGGCGGCGGGGCCAAACGCCCCTTCCTCGGGCGTGCCGCCAAGGGTCTGCTCGATATGCAGGGCCGACCAGTTTTCGGCGGCGTTTTCGGTCATGAAGGCGATCATCACGATCCCGCCGCCGATCACCGGCACCAGGCCAAGGGGCAGCGCGGTGCCGTCACGGGGTTTGCGCAACCCCTCGATCCGACCATCCCGCTCGATCGCGGCCAGCGCGCATAACACGCCCAGCCCGGCGAGGCTGCCCATCACCCAACCCGGCCCCCAGCCGGCCCCGCGCATCGCCCCGGTCAGCAAGGCCCCACCGGCATAGCCGAAGGAATAGACCGCGTGGGCCAGGTTCATCAGATGCAGTCCGCGCTGGGTTTCCATCGCTGCGACGCGGGCGTTCATCAAGACATCGGTCAGCCCGGTCCCCGCCCCGGCACATGCCATCGCCAGCGGGAACAGCCACAGTGCCGAGGCTTGCCCCGGCAGCGCGAAAGCCAGGGCCATCAGGGCTATGGCCAAAGGCAACGCCGCCCGCCCGGTGGCCGCCCCGAAGGCCGGGGCCAGCAGCATCGCGGTGATCGCGGCCAGCGGTGTAAAGAAAATCAACAGTCCCAGTTCGGCCTCATCGACGCCCAGCATCGCCTTGAGATCGGGCAAGACGGCGGCAAAGGTGCCCCAAAGGATGCCCATCGCCGCAAAGGCCGCCAAAGCGGGGCGGGCATAGGCAAGGGTGGGCAAAGGCTGCATGGCGTTCGTCTTTCGCAAAGGTTCCGGACGTTACCCCGCCCATGTGCCACCGGCGAGCCCGGCGACGACACCCGCGCCGCCGCCACCGCCAAAATTCTTCGCCGAAAAATTTTGACGCGCTTCGATTGGTCGGGCGGTTGGTGTCGTGCCCCTTTCCTTCCCCCTGATTCGCCGCTATAGCCCCCCGGTCGCGCCACGCACCCTTGGAGGGTGGCGGACTTATTTTGGAGAGAACCTATGGCACGCGAGATCACCGATCTTCTGGCCGAGGTACGGACGGGGACAGGCAAGGGGGCCGCCCGTCAAGCCCGTCGTGAGGGCACCGTACCTGGCATCATCTATGGCGACGGGGTTCCCCCCCAGCCGATCAAGATGAAATACAACTACCTTCTGACCAAGCTGCGGCAGGGCCGGTTCCTGCAGTCGCTCTTCAACCTCAAGGTTGAAGGCCAACCCGATGTGCATGTCGTTTGCCGCGGCGTCCAGCGCGACGTGGTCAAGGACCTGCCAACGCATGTCGATTTCATGCGCATCCACGATGACAGCAGGATCGAGCTGTTCATCCACGTCACCTTCATCAACCACGAGGCCAGCCCCGGCCTCAAGCGTGGTGGCACGCTGACCGTGGTGCGCCCGGAGGTGGAGCTGGAAGTTACCGCAGGCGACATCCCCGATCACATCACCGTCGATCTGACCGGCAAGCAGATCGGCGATGTGATCCACATCGATGACATCGTGCTGCCGGCCGGGACCAAACCGACCATTGCACGCAACTTCGTGATCGCAAACGTGGCCGCTCCGGCGGGTCTTGTGGCGGTCGAAGACGACGCTGCAACCGCCTAAGGCGTCCAACCGCCCAGGATCCTGCAGGGGGCCTTCGGGCCCCCTGTTTGCATGTGCGGGGTCGGAAAACGGACGCGGCCGCGTGCTGGCCCGGCCGCTGCAGCCGCCCGATTGTCGCCAGGGGCCTGGCCAGCTATACCCTTGCGGCAGACGTCCACGATCGGGAAAACTGCGGTGAAACTTTGGGTCGGCCTGGGCAATCCCGGGGCAAAATATGCCGGCAATCGGCACAACATCGGCTTCATGGCGCTGGACCGGATTGCCGCAGACCACGGGTTTTCGCCCTGGCGCAAAGGCTTTCAGGGCCTGGTCGCCGAGGGGCGGCTGGGCTCTGAGAAGCTTGCGCTCTTGAAGCCCGAGACCTTCATGAACCTTTCGGGCCAGTCGGTGCAGGCGGCATTGGCGTTCTGGAAGCTACCCCTGTCCGACGTGACCGTGTTTCACGACGAGCTTGACCTTGCCCCCGGAAAGCTGCGCCTCAAGACCGGTGGCGGGCATGCCGGACACAATGGCCTGCGCTCGATCCACGGTCATCTTGGCGAAGGTTACGCCCGCGTCCGTCTGGGCATCGGGCATCCCGGCCACAAGGATGCGGTCGCAGCCTATGTGCTGCACGACTTTGCCAAGGCCGACGCCGACTGGCTGGAGCAGATGCTGCAGGGTATCGCCGACGGGGCTGCTGCACTTGCGGCGGGAGACGGGCAAAAATTCATGAATGCCGTCGCGTTGCGGACCGCGCCACCGCGGTCTTCGACCACCAGTGCCCGCGCGGCAAAGGTGCCCGAACGCCCGCCCGAGGCGCTGCACGATCCTGCACCTGACCCACGCAGCCCGATGCAGAAACTGCTTGACCGGTTTCGCTGACCCTCAGCCTTCCGACAGCAAGGCAAAGGGATCCTCGGGATAGCTGACCCCCACCAGATAAAGCCCATCCGGCGGGGCCACGGGCCCGCAGCAAGACCGATCTTGCGCCGCAAGGGCCGCAGCCACATCCGAAGGTGCCCAAGCCCCTGCCCCGACCCGCTCTAGCGTGCCGACGATCGAGCGGACCTGATTGTGCAGAAAGCTTCGGGCGGCCAGGTCAAAACGGTACTCGACACCACCCGGATAGAGATGCGCAGACACCTCGATCCGGTCCAGGGTCTTGACCGGCGACTTCGCCTGGCACAGGGCGGCGCGGAACGTGGTGAAATCGTGGGTGCCGATCAGACAGGCCGCGCCGTCGCGCATGGCCGCAAGATCAAGCGGGCTCGGGACCTGCCAGACCAAGCCCCGGTCATGCGTCACCGGACCCCGCCGCGCAACCATCCGGTAGCGATAGCGCCGCCCGATGGCCGAAAAGCGCGCGTGAAAATCGTCCTGCACCCGGGCGCAGGCAAGGATCGCCACCGGGTCCGGGCGCAAATGCGCGTTCAGCGCCGCGCACAGACGGAACGGATCCCAGTCCTTGACCAGATCTACATGCGAGACCTGCCCGGTGGCATGCACTCCGGCATCGGTCCGACCGGCGGCAGCGATCCGGTGCTCGCCCGGTTCAAGCCGGGATAAGGCGGTCTCCACGGCGGACTGGACGGATCGCAAAGCCCCTGCCTGGCGCTGCCAACCCGCGAAAGAGGCGCCGTGATAGTCGATCAGGAAAGCATAGCGGGGCATGAGCGCGGTCCTATACCGGAAGCGACGGCTTGTGAATGGCGCGACAGAGGTGGGCTGGCCGCAAGTTAGGGTGGGCAATATTGCCCACTCTACCCGGGACCCTACCAATTCCGCGACCGCTCGCCTATGTTCGGCGTGACCTCCAGAAAGGAACCGCCGTGCCGCGCCTTGGATTTGTCGACGCGGTTGCCCGCCAGATCGAAGGGGCTGGTGCCACGCTGTCCGAGACTTTTCTGGACACCACCTTGCGGCTGGGTGTCACCGGCCTGGCGCGGGCGGGCAAGACGGTGTTCATCACGGCCCTCGTTGCCAACCTTCTGAACCGGGGCCGGATGCCGCAGCTCCGCGCCGCCGCCGAGGGGCGGATCATGGCGGTCTACCTGCAACCGCAGCCCGACCTCACCCTGCCGCGCTTTGACTATGAGACGCATCTTGCCGTCCTGACTGGCGCGGAACCGCGATGGCCGACCTCGACCCGCGCGGTATCCGAATTGCGACTGTCGTTTCTGGTCCGCCCCGGCGGCATCTTCGCCTCTTGGCGCAGTCCGCGCACGCTGCACCTCGACATCGTTGACTATCCGGGGGAATGGCTTTTGGACTTGGCCCTCTTGGACCAAAGCTTTGCCGCCTGGTCGGAGGCAACCCTGGCCCGCCTGGCAAAGCGCGTTGAGGCCGCCCCGTTCCTTGCCCTGGCTCGGGCGGAGGATGGGGCCCTGCGCTACCGCGAGGATGTGGCCCAGCGCCTTGCCGACAGCTTTACAGCCTATCTTGGGGCGGCACGCGATGCGGGGCGGATTGATGTCAGCCCCGGGCGCTTTCTGCTGCCGGGCGATCTGGCGGGCTCACCGGTTCTGTGTTTCGCGCCCTTGCCCCAGCCCGCGCAGGCCCCCCGTGCCAGCCTTTGGCGCGAGATGGAGCGGCGGTATGAGGCCTACAAGGCCCGGGTCGTGCGCCCGTTCTTCAAGGACCACTTCGCCCGCCTCGACCGGCAGATTGTCCTCGCCGATGTACTGGGGGCCGTGCATCAGGGGCCAGCCGCGGTCGAGGATCTGCGCCGCAGCATGGCCGATATCCTGCAGGCGTTTCGTCCGGGCCGGAACGGCTGGCTGACCGGGCTGATGGGCGGCCGCCGGGTCGAGAGGATCCTTTTTGCCGCGACCAAGGCCGATCATCTGCACCATGAACAGCATCCGGCCCTGACCGCCCTGACCACCGCGCTGCTGGCCGAAGCCCGCGCCCGCGCCGACTTTTCCGGCGCGCGGACCGAGGCGCTGTCGCTGGCCAGCCTGCGCTGCACGGTCGAAGAAAAGGTGACCCGCGACGGTCTGCTGCTGCCCGCGGTGCGTGGCACGCTTTTGGCCACCGGCAAGACTGCGGTCATGTATCCCGGCCAGTTGCCCGAGGATCCGGGCCAGCTTTTGTCGGCAGCCCGGCAGGGTGCCCCGAACTGGCTGGAGGCGGAGTATCACCTGATGGCCTTTGCGCCCGCCCGGTCCAGCCTGAAACCGGGCGAGGGGCCACCCCATATCCGCCTGGACCGCGCGGTGGAATTCCTGATCGGAGACCGGCTGTGACCCGCCCGCCAAAGCCGTTCCTGGAAGAGATTGCCCAGGGCAGCGCAGAGTTTGATCCCGCCAGCGCCCCGCCGGTGCCCGATCTTTTGCCGCAAGGACGGGCGGTGCAGGCGGTGGCTGGCCTTGCCGGCGGGCGACGTTCGGCGCTGGGGCGGCTGGCGGTCTGGGCCTTTGGCGCGCTCTTTGCCTTTGCGCTGTCGGTGGCGGCGCATGATTTCGTGACCGACCTTCTGGCGCGCAACCCGGTGCTGGGCGGGATCGCGGCAGCGTTGGTCGGCCTTGCGGTGCTGGCGGCGCTGCTTTTGGCCCTGCGCGAGGGGCTGGCCTATCTGCGGCTTGGGCGGCTGGATGCGCTGCGCCGCGCGGCGGAGGAGGCCCGCGCCAGTTCCAGCCTTACCGACGCGCGCGCTACCCTTGCCGCCCTGACCCGGCTTTACCTGGGCCGGGCCGATACCGCCTGGGGCCGGGCGCGGCTGGCGGAACGGGCGGGTGAGGTGCTGGACGCCGACGCGCTTTTGTCCCTTGCCGAGCGGGAACTGATGCCCCCCCTTGATGCCGAGGCGCGTAAGGCGGTCGAGGGGGCAGCCCGGCAGGCGGCCACGGTCACGGCGCTGGTGCCGCTGGCGCTGGCGGATGTGGCGATTGCGCTCTTTGCCAATCTGCGGATGATCCGCCGCATTGCGCAGGTTTACGGCGGCCGCTCGGGCAGTCTGGGCAGTCTGCGGCTGCTGCGCCGGGTCTTTGCCTCGCTGCTGGCGGCCGGGGCGCTCGCGTTGACCGATGACATGCTTGGCTCGGTCGCCGGGGGTGGCGTCATCGGCAAGCTCTCGCGCCGCTTTGGCGAGGGGGTGGTCAACGCCGCCCTGACCGCGCGGGTGGGCCTTGCCGCGATCGAGCTTTGCCGCCCCCTACCCTTTGTGGCACTGGACCAGCCAACGGTCTCGGGTCTGGTATCGCGCGCGGTGACCGGGCTTTTCGGCCAGGGCGGACGCAGCGACTGATCTTTGACAGGGCTTGTGTCCCGGTCAAGGATCGGGAATGGGTCGGGAAAAGAGGAGAACATGCCATGCTTGACCTGATCCAGTCGCAATTGACCGAACCGCTCAGGATCGGTCTGATCATCGGCCTGGTCATCACCATGCTGCGCACCTCGGCGGTGACGGGCCAAGTGATGCCGCTGGCCTTTGGCCTGGTGTTCGTGGCGGTGATCCTGCCGGCCACCAACCCGAACCCGGCGGTAAGCCTGACCGATGCGGTGCTGGCGGGGCTGGTCGCGAACCTGATCATCCTGGTGCCGGTGCTGGGTGCGGCCTTCCTTTACCAGCGCCTGCGCGGCTAGGCCGGTAACTTTCCACCGCCACCAAACGGAAACGGGCCAGGACTTTCGTCCCGGCCCGCCCCCGTCAGGTCACATAAGGCTTACTTCGCGCTGTCGTCGGCGAAGATATCCTTCTTGTGGGTGCCGCCCGGCACGAACAGCGCGCCGATGACGACCGTCATCAGGGCCACCACGATCGCGTACCACAGACCGGCATAGATATTGCCGTTCTGGGCCGAGATGGCAAAGGCGGTCGCAGGCAGAAGGCCCCCGAACCAGCCGTTACCGATGTGGTAGGGCAGCGACAGACCCGAGTAGCGGATCCGGGTCGGGAAAAGCTCGACCAGCATCGCGGCAATCGGGCCATAGACCATCGTCACCAGGATGATCAGGAACGTGAGGATCGCGATGATCGTCAGCTTCTGCGCGGTGAAGATGTCGACGAAGTTGCTTGCCTTGGCGATGGTCACGTTGTCGGCGGCCACCACCGGATAGCCGGCTGCGGTCAAGGCATCGGCCAGCGCCTTTTCGAACGCGGGCTTGACGCCTTTGGCCGCGTCCAGAGCAGCTTGCGCAGCATCCTTGGCAGCCTGGTCGGTACCAGCATTCGCCGTTTCCAGCGCAGCGGTCGCGGCGGCGATGTCGGCGGTGTTGGCGGCCACGTTATAGGACGTGATCACCGTTTCGCCGACCTTGATCGTCGCAGCTTCGCCAGCCGGGCCGTCCACCGTCTCGGAGTTGACCGAGAAGGAGTAGAGCTTCGACTTGGCGATGTCGCAAGAGTTGTTGAACTTGGCCGTACCAACCGGGTTGAACTGGAACGAGCAGTCGGCCGGATCGGCGGTCACGGTGATCGGGGTTTCCTGCGCGGCGGCCAGCATCGGGTTGGCAGTCGTGGTCAGAAGCTTGAACACCGGGAAGTAGGTGACGGCGGCAATCAGGCAGCCGGCAAGGATGATCGGCTTGCGGCCGATACGGTCGGACAGCGCACCAAAGACGATAAAGCCGCCGGTGCCCAGGATCAGCGACCAAGCCACAAAGACGTTGGCCGAGAAGCTGTCAACCTTGATCACGTTCTGCATGAAGAACAGCGCGTAGAACTGGCCCGAGTACCAGACCACAGCCTGACCGGCGGTCAGACCCAGAAGGGCAATCAGGGCGATCTTGGCGTTCTTCCACTGACCGAAGGCTTCGCGCAGCGGTGCCTTGGAGGCAGCACCCTCTTCCTTCATCTTCTTGAAGGCGGGGGATTCGTTCATCTGCAGACGGATATAGAGCGAGATCGCCAGCAGGAAGATCGAACCAAGGAACGGAATCCGCCAGCCCCAGGCGTTGAAGGCCTTCATCATCGACGGCGTGCCATCGGCCGCCATGACCGCCACACCGGCCGCATCAAGGACCGGCTGCTCGGGGAAGTTGCCGTTGACATAGCCCTGCACGACCAGGATCACGATCAGCGACAGCAGAAGACCCAGTGTTGCCGTGGTCTGGATGAAGCTGGTGAAGTAGCCGCGCTGGTTGGCGGGGGCATGTTCGGCCACATAGACCGCAGCACCGCCGTATTCACCACCAAGCGCCAGACCCTGCAGCATCCGCAGCGCGATCAGGATGATCGGTGCCGCAATGCCCCAGGAATAGTAGTTGGGCAGAAGGCCGACGATGAAGGTCGACAGACCCATGATCAGGATGGTGGCAAGGAATGTGTACTTCCGGCCGATGATGTCGCCCATCGCGCCAAAGAACAGCGCACCGAACGGACGCACGATAAAGCCCGCGGCAAAGGCCAGAAGCGCAAACACGTTGCGCGTGGCTTCCGGGAAGGGCGTGAAGAACTGGGCCCCGATGATTGCTGCAAGCGAGCCATAAAGGTAGAAGTCGTACCATTCAAAGATGGTGCCGGCGGAAGAGGCAAGAATGACCTTCCGCTCCTCTCCCGTCATGGGGCGCGAGCGTTCGCGCACGTTTGTTGTCGTCGTTGACATCTGTCTTCCTCCATTTGCCCGCGCCTTTGTGGCGTTTGGGGCGTTCCCTAACTTGCCATCCAGGTGCCCCCCGACCGGGTGGGCTGGATGTTTTGGCAAAGGGCCGAAGCACCAACCGGGCGCTTCACCCCTTCCTCCTCCGCCTTGCAACCGCCGCCTGCCCTGTCAGGGACCAGCGGCGGGGTCAATCCCTATGCAGCCACGCGGCCCACGACCTTGGCCAGCATGGCGCGGATGCTGGCGATGGAGCCCATCGCCGGTATCCGCTCCAGCACGTCCTGGCTTTCGTAATGCGCGATAAGTGGTGCCGTCTGGGCGTGATAGGCGGCAAGTCTTTCGCGCACCGTGTCGGCGGTGTCGTCGGCCCGGCGCTTCATCTCGCTGCCGCCACATTTGTCGCAAACGCCGGCCTTCGCGGGCTGTTTGAACTGGTCGTGATAGCCCTCGCCGCAGGTGGCACAGCTGTAGCGGCCCGATACCCGAGCCACCATCGCGGCGTCGTCCACCTCCAGGCTGACGGCGGCTGTGACGCGCTGGCCCGCATCGGCAAGCAACCGGTCAAGTGCCGCCGCCTGCCCTGCGGTACGGGGAAAACCATCCAGGATGATGCCGCGCGCCACATCCGGCAGGGCCATCCGGTCCTTCAGGATTGCCAGCACAATCTCGTCGCTGACAAGACCACCCACCGCCATCACCGCCTTGGCCTTGGTCCCCGCTTCGGTTCCCGCGGCAACTGCGGCGCGCAGAAGGTCACCGGTAGAGAGCTGGACCAGACCGAAGTCCTCCTCCAGCATCCGGGCCTGGGTACCCTTGCCGGCACCCGGTGGGCCCAGCAGGATGATGACCGGGGCCGCCATCAGGCCTTGTTCATCCGGTTGGCGATCAGATCGTCAACCACCGCCGGATCGGCCAGTGTGCTGGTATCGCCAAGGCTGCCAAAGTCGTTCTCGGCGATCTTGCGCAGGATACGGCGCATGATCTTGCCGGACCGGGTCTTGGGCAGGCCGGGCGCCCATTGAATGAGATCCGGCTTGGCGATCGGGCCGATTTCGGTACGGACCCAGGCTTCAAGCTTCTTGCGCAGATCCTCGGTCGGTTCCACGCCGCGCATCAGGGTGACATAGGCATAGATGCCCTGCCCCTTGATGTCATGCGGATAGCCCACCACGGCCGCCTCGGCCACAGCCTCATGCGCGACGAGGGCGCTTTCCACTTCGGCCGTGCCCATCCGGTGGCCGCTGACGTTGATCACGTCATCGACGCGGCCTGTGATCCAGTAATAGCCATCCGCATCGCGCCGGCAGCCGTCGCCGGTAAAGTAATAGCCTTTGTACTGGCTGAAGTAGGCCTCTTCAAACCGTTGATGGTCACCCCAAAGCGTGCGCATCTGACCGGGCCAGCTGTCAGTGATGCACAGCACACCGTCCGTTTCCATCTCGGTCTGGACCTTGGCAGTTGCGGGATCCAGGACCTCCAGCTTGACGCCGAAGAAGGGTTTCGTGGCCGATCCCGGTTTCTGCGGGATCGCGCCAGGCAGCGGCGTCACAATATGGCCGCCGGTTTCGGTCTGCCAGAAAGTGTCGACGATCGGGCATTTGCCTTTGCCGACATGAGTGTTGTACCACGACCATGCCTCGGGGTTGATTGGCTCTCCGACCGAGCCGAGCAGTTTCAGGCTGGAGAGGTCGTGCTTTTCCACCCACTCCGGCCCCAGCCCCATCAGGCTGCGGATCGCGGTGGGGGCCGTGTAGAACTGGCTGACTTTGTGCTTGGCGATCACCTCCCAAAAGCGGCCGGCATCAGGGAATGTGGGCACGCCCTCGAACATCACGGTGGTCGCGCCGTTGGCCAAGGGGCCATAGACGATATAGCTGTGACCGGTGACCCAGCCCACATCCGCAGTACACCAGAACACGTCGCCGTCATGATAGTCGAAGGTCAGCTGATGCGTCATCGCAGCATAGACAAGATAGCCGCCGGTGGTATGGACCACCCCCTTCGGCTTGCCCGTGCTGCCCGAGGTGTAAAGGATGAACATCGGGTCTTCCGCCCCGACCTCGACGTAGGGGCAATAGGGCTTGGCCTCTGCCATCTCGGCGGTCAGGTCGAAGTCGCGGCCGTCGACCCAGCTTGTCTGGTCGCCGGTGCGCTTGACCACAAGCACCTTTACCCGGTCGCTGACATGCAGCATTGCCTTGTCGGTGTTGTCCTTGAGGCCGGTCTTCTTGCCACCACGCGGCGCCCAATCGGCGGTGATGACCAGTTTCGCCTCGCAATCGTTGATCCGGTTTGACAGAGCGTCGGGGGAAAAGCCGCCGAACACCACCGAATGGATCGCCCCGATCCGGGTGCAGGCGAGCATCGCATAAGCCGCCTCGGGGATCATTGGCATGTAAAGCACGACCCGGTCGCCCTTGGTCACACCATGCGCCTTGAGCACATTGGCCAGACGGCAGGTCTGCTCCAGAAGCTGGGCATAGGTGATATGCTGGGCCGGTTCTTTCGGGTCATCCGGCTCCCAGATGATCGCGGTCTGGTTGGCACGGGTCAGCATGTGGCGGTCAATGCAGTTGGCGCTGACGTTCAGATGCCCGTCCTCATACCATTTGATGCTGATATTGCCCGGCGCGAACGAGGTGTTCTTGACCCGCGTATAGGGCTTGATCCAGTCGATCCGCTGCCCCTCGGCGCCCCAGAAGCCATCCGGATCGGCCACCGAAGCGGCATAGCGCGCCGCATAGGCCGGCGCATCCACATGCGCCTTGGCGACAAAATCAGCCGACGCCGCATAGACGGCCTTCAATCCCAGCTCTGTCATACCGCCCCCCCTGATCAGGATTCCGTCAAGAGCCCTGCAACCTTGCGCGATCGACAACCGACCTGCGCCTTCCCCACCTCAGGATAGCACTTCGTAAATGATGACGTAAACCACTAAATTTTAGACATATTTCGGTAAATTTTTTCACCCAGGTCCGGTAAATATTGTCAACAAAAGAAAACTGGCCGCCCGAAGCCGTTGCAGATCAATCCTCTGGCGCTCACGCGACCGTGAAGGTTGGCCCCCCAAAGGCGCGCGGCCCTGCAACGCCGTTTTGGCGGATCTATGCTCTGCCCGCATTGCACAGGGATGATTCGGCAGGAAGCGCCAGCTCAAGACCCCGAAGGCAATGGGCGGTCATACAGCAGATGCGGGACCGAAATGCCAAGCATGACAACCGCCAGCGGCACCGAAAACTGAAACTCAAGCGCCTTGTAACCCAGCGCCCCGATGATCCCGCCCAACAAGAATGCCCCGACCTGGGCCAAAAGGATGCCCAGCTTCCGGCGGTCCGCCCGAACCCCGCTGCCCTTGCGCATCAGGCCATAGAAGGCCCGGCCCAGCTCGATCCCGATGTCGGTCACCATGCCGGTGGCATGGGTGGTGCGGATACGCGCGCCAGAAAGCTTGGTGATCGTCGCGTTCTGCATGCCCATGATGAAACACAGACAGGCGATGGAAAACAAATGCCCCGCCTCGGAGGTAAAGATCCAACCAAAGGAAAAGCAAAACTGGAACCCGCCCTGAACCGCGATGGGCAGGGCGTACTGGTGGTGGCTGCGATGCGCGCGGGCCCAGACAATCAGCAGGGTCGAAAAACCAGCCCCGGCGGTGAATGCCGCAATCGCAAGGCAGGACAGGAACGCCAGCCAGAAATTCGCCAATGCCAGGGCGTCCGCCAGCTGGGCCAGATACCCGGTCATATGCGAGGTGTATTGCTGAACCGCGAAAAAGCCGCCCGCATTTGCAGCCCCGGCGACGGCGGCAAGAACCACTGCCAGCGCATGATCATCCCGATCGCTGCGGGTGGGGCGCAGCAGGGATGCCCCGGCCAGCCGTCTGGCAGCGTTGGGTCGCGTTCCGCGAGGCAGAGGTGTGGTCATGTTGCCCGAAGGATATTCCCTGAAGGTCAGGCGTCGCTGCAGAAGTCTAGGCTGCCCGCCCGGGGTCGGCAAGGTGGTGGTGGGCGACAATCGCCAAGGCGCGCGCCGGCCAGCCGCACAGCTTTTGCACCCTTTGTTATGGAACGCGGCCTTTGACATTGACCAGATTCTGGGGGCATGGCTGACGGGACCGCAGCAACCCGCGCCCAGCCCGCCATGACCAGCACAAGACCTGACCCCGTGTCACCCGCAGACGACAACGCCCGGGCCGTTGCGGCGGGGCTCTTGCGGCTGGGTCACGCAGCCCTGGCCTGGACCGACCCCGATACCGGAACCCCTGGGATCAGCCGCATCAGCTTTGCCAAGGACCCCGATTTTGGCCTTGTCACCCTGATCTCCGGCCTTGCCCCCCATTTCCGCGCGCTGCAAACCCAGCCTCGTTGCGCGCTGATGTTGGGCGAGGTCGGGGAAAAGGGCGACCCGTTGACCCACCCCAGGCTGATGGTCCGAGCCGAGGCCGATTTTGTCGCGCCCGACAGCCCCGGTCGTCAGGATCTGCGCGCCCGCTGGCTGGCGCGTGCCCCAAAGGCCGCCATCTATGTCGATCTGCCGGACTTTGCCTTTGTGCGGCTGGTCGCGCACTCGGCGCTGCTGAACGCCGGCTTTGCCCGCGCCTATCGTCTGTCGCCGACTGATCTTTAGCGGAAACAGGCGATCCGGCCAGACCGCCCGCAACCGATTTCCAACGGAAATCGTACCGGAATTTTTCAAATTCCGGTTCCAGGCCCCGGGATTTGCCCTAGCTTGGAAGGTCCATCCGCATGCTTACGATGGCCTTGCCCTTCACTGCTTCGCCCCACTTCAGTTGCGCTTCGTTGCCCTGCGCCCCGGCCCCCACCAAAGCGTGCGGGAACACATATCGCTCAGCATTGGCGGCGGTGGTGACGGCCCCCTCAGGCGTCACCGACTCCAGCATCCGGATGCGCCCGCCAAACGGGATGAAGCCGTCCGCCGCGATCGTCCAGGTATCTGCCGCCGTCGCTTGGGTATGGGCAACAATCACCGGATTCATGATCGGCTGCGTCACCTGGTCAAAGCTGTTGCCCTCGACCCGCACGTTGCACGACCGGGTAAAGTCCAGCGTCGTGACCGAAGTATCCAGCATTTCCACCCGGTCCACCGTGGCATTGAACACCCGAAAGCTGTTGCCGGTCAGCGAAAAGCCGTTCAGGAAATGGCCGATCCCGTACGGTTTGATCACGATCCAACGGAACGCCGACGAGGTGTTCGACGCGATGAACACGTTGCCCACAATGTTGAGCCCGCCGAACGAGACCTCAGAATTGAACTCTGGCGTGGCATCATGCTCGTTACCCCATTCAATGAAGCAGTTGTCGATGTAGTTGCCGGTCACTACGGTCGAAGCATTGGTCTGGGTAAGGATCAGCCCCGCGCGCCGGACACCGGCGAGCTCGTCGTCGCCCTGAAAGAAATGGTTGGCGTGGATCAGATGCCCGGTGCCGTTGACCACTGCAAAATGTGCAAAGCGCACGACGCGGTTGTTGCGCAGCTTGACGTCATTGGCCTGAACGTTCATCGCAATCGAGGTGCGCGTCACGGCCGGGGCTGCCTGTTCGTTCGACAGGAACTGGCACATGTCGACAAACATGCCCTGGCAGCCCGATCCGGTCGAGGTGATGCCGCGATCAAGGGGCCGGTTGAAGGTGCAGGACACGAAGCGCTGCGTCGATCCGGACAAAGGCATCAGCACGCCGGAACACAGGCCAAGGCAGTTGAACTCCATATCTTCCAGCTCGAACCGCGACAACTGTTCGAACCCGCCGAAGTCGAGCATGTATTTGAACCGGCGGAACGTGTAGGGTCTTGTGCCGACAGCCCCCCACAAGGGCTGGCTAAGCTCGACAGTGCCAGCGGCGATGTTCCTCGACCGGACATAGACTTCGCGACCGACTCCGGTGCCCAGAACCAGCGCCCCCACCGGCACGTTGGCCACGTTGACAACACCGGTCAGGGTGGTAGGCGAGGCCACGGCATAGGTCGCGACCGAGGTGACCTCTGTGGTCGTCCAGTCAGCACCGGGAAGGGCGTTCAATTGCCCATTGCGGACCACCCGGCGGTTGGAAAAATCGGCAAGTCCGGCCAGACCCGCCACGTCGATCGGGCCAGTAAGGTCGACCCGGCGGCCCGACAGGTCCAGCGTCACATGGTCGGTGAAGTAGAACAGCGCCTGCAGCGCCCGGCGGAAGCCCTCCAACTCGCTGCCAAAGGCCTGGCCATAGGTATCAAGATCAAAGTTCCGCGTGAGCGTCAGCCGTCGGCTTGCGGGCATCGACAGCGTGCCCTCGAACCGCATCCGACTGTTCATCGTCACGTCACTGGTCAAGCGGAACACGCCCGAGGGCACCAGCACCGCGCGGCCATGCGCATCAGCATCCGCCGCGAGGAAGGCATCCGTATCGTTGGTGCTCCCGTCGCCCAGCGCGCCATAATCGCGCACGTCGACCCAGTCCATCAGCTTGCGGATGAAGATGTTGGTCACATCCTCGACCACGATATCGTCGATGCGCACCACGCCGCCGTTGGCCCCCGTCAAGTCCAAGCCGATATGGGCATAGACCGGCACCGTGCCCCAAGGCAGATCAACCCCGGTGCGGTTGCCGCGCGCGATGATGGCGCTGACGGTCACCACCTCGCCGTAGCTGGTCAAGGGAACTGCCACCCCGGTCTGGGGCACCGTCCCCACATTCGCGCCGCCGACATCCCCCGCCCAGGCCGCAATCCGCACCGAGGGCAGGTTACCCGACACCGCCTTGATCCGCACCGTCACCCGCAGATAAAGCCCCGCCTGTATCGGCGTTTGCGCGAAAGAGCGCAGCTTTTGCGTGACTTCGGTCTTTTGCAGCTCCAGACATCCGGCGAAATCCTGGTCATTGCTGACCAGCGCCGCGTTTGCCTGCCCCAGGTAAGAGGCCGCCCCGGGCGTACCATCCTCGCGCGACCACAGGTTCAAACCGGCCGAAAAGGACGGCGGCATCAGAACCAGCCCGTCGGTGATTGCCTTGTTCATCGAATAAACCCCTTGCTTCGCGCCATTGCCATGGGCGGAGAGATCCCGAGGATCAGCCCGCCTTGCGGCAATGGGGTAGCTAGGATCGCTTAAGCGGCGGTCAGACCGGCGCGCGCTGCAGCGGCTTTACCTGCAACAGCCCCTCCGGTTCGCCTCCAAAAATTTTCGCCGAAAATTTTTGAGGTCAGACGCCCACATCCGGCGCGGGCAAAAGCTGTACCGCGTTGATCTGCCAGCCTTCCGGGGTCTCAATCATCATGTAATCCAGGATATGCGCGCGGCCCTCTTGGTCCACGACACGCACGCGCTGCCACAGGTTGCCCGCAACCTCGCGCAGGTCCTGCATTTCCACTTCGGCCGGGCGATGCACCATCGGATAGCCTTCTTTGACCATCGCGCCAAAATTTTCAGCCGTACCAAAGAGGCCTTTGATATTCGGGCTGGCATAGGAAAACGCAAGCGCGAAATCGTCGGCCTGAAAGGCGTCGATCTGGTTCTGGATGGTGGACTGGATCGGCGCTTCCTGCGCGGCCACCGGCAGGGCCAGACAGAGGGCGGTCAAGACGGCGTAAATACCATTGCGCATCGGCAGGTCCCTTTCCCAGGATATCCTTTGAAAAAGGGTAGACCGTTGCTGCCCGAGGTCAATCCATCGCCCCGGTCAACCCTCCGACAGCCGGGCCTCGATCAGGGCAATCGTTTCGGCCACGCCATAAAGGGCGATGAACCCGCCAAAACGCGGCCCGTCGCTGGCCCCAAGCAGCACCTCGTACAGCGCCTTGAACCAGTCGCGCAGGGGTTCGAACCCGTGCTCCTTGCCCACTGCAAAGACCATCGACTGCAAAGCCTCGTCCTCCATCGGCCCGTCCCAGACCTTTAGCCGCGCAACCAGATCCTCCATCGCCAGCCGTTCCCGCGCGTCGGGCAGACGGAACTTGCGGGTCGGCGCAATCCGGTCGGCGAAATAGCGCACGGCAAAACCGGCAGCGGCGTCAAGGTCGGGATGCGTCTCGGGGCTGGCTTCGGGGGCGTAGCGCTTGAGGAACCCCCAAAGCCCCTTGGCATCCTTGGCGCTGGAGACCGAGGCGAGGTTCAACAACATGCCAAAGCTGACCAGCATCCGACTTTCCGGAGGCTTGCCACCATGGATATGCCAGACCGGGTTCGCCACCTGTTGATCCACCGGCTGGTCCGGAAAGGCGCGCAACTGCTGATGATATTCATCCACCGCGCGGGGGATCACGTCAAAATGCATCCGCTTGGCGGTCTTGGGCTTTTGATACATGAAATAGGACAGGCTTTCCGTCGCCGCATAGGTCAGCCATTCGTCGATGGTCAGGCCGTTGCCGAGCGACTTTGATATCTTCCGCCCTTCTTCGTCCAGAAACAGCTCATAGGCCATATGGTTCGGCTTGCGGCCGCCCAGAACCTCACAGATGCCGTCATAGATCGGCGTATTGGTAGAGTGGTCCTTGCCATACATCTCAAAGTCCACGTCCAGCGCCGCCCAGCGCGCGCCGAAATCAGGCTTCCACTGCAGCTTGACCTGACCACCGGTCACCGGCAGCGTCCATTCGCGGCCATCCTCGTCGTCAAAGGTGATCGTCGCATCCCGCGCGTTCACCTCTTTCATCGGCACATAAAGCACCCGGCCGGTTTCGGGATGGATCGGCAGGAAGCAGGAATAGGTCTGCTGACGTTCCTCACGCAGACTGGCCAGCATGATGCCCATGATCGCGTCATAGCGTTCCGCGCACAGCCGTAAAGTGTCATCGAACCGGCCGGACCGGTAGAATTCGGTCGCGCTGATGAATTCGTATTCAAACCCGAACGTGTCCAGGAACCGCCGCAGCATGGCGTTGTTGTGGTGGCCAAAGCTTTCAAACTGGCCATAGGGATCGGGCACCGAGGTCAGCGGCTTTTGCATATGCTGGCGCAGCATGTCCTGCTGCGGCACATTCTCGGGGACTTTGCGCATCCCGTCCACGTCGTCGGAAAAGCAGATCAGCCGGGTCGGGATGTCGCTGATGATCTCGAACGCGCGGCGGATCATCGTGGTGCGCGCCACCTCGCCGAAGGTGCCGATATGGGGCAGGCCCGACGGCCCATAGCCGGTCTCGAAAAGCACATGGCCCTTGGCCGGGTCCTTGCCGCCAAAGCGTTTCAAGACCGCGCGCGCCTCTTCGAACGGCCAGGCTTTTGAGCCCATCGCAGCGTCGCGCAGAGACACCATGCTGTACACTCCCGATCCGCCCGCGACCCCTTGCCCCGGACCCATCGTCCTCTATTGCCCCCGGCCCCCCCCGTCAATAATCTGCCGCCGAACCCGACAGGAGCCTTTGATGTCCGATACCGCCCCCATGTCCCCACAAGACGCCCTGGTTGCGGTGATGGTCGCCTGCTCGGCCTCGGACCAGGACGTGCGCACCGCCGAGCTCGTCGCGATCACCCGCATGGTCAACCACATGCCGATCTTCGCCACCTACGACCCCGACCGAATCCACCGCACCAGCCGGATGGTGTTTGATTTGTTTGAGGAGGAGGACGGCCTCGACGCCCTCTTCGGCCTGATCCGCGAAGCCCTGCCCGAACGGCTCTATGAGACCGCGTATGCCCTGGCCTGCGACGTCGTCACCGCTGATGGTCGACATTCACAGGTGGAGCTGCGGATGCTGGAAGAGGTGCGGGAAGAGCTGAAGATCGACCGCCTCCACGCCGCCGCGATCGAGTGGGGCGCGAGGGTGCGGCATATGGGGGTGTGAGGGGGGCGTAAATGCCTTACACTGCTTCAGGAAAGAAGCGTCCCGTCGGAGCGCGCGTGGTCAACAATTTGGACGAGTCGAACGTAGGGAGGCTTCTAGATTGATAACTCGAATTGAGATTGACGGCTTCAAGTCCTTTGAAGCATTCACCGTCAACTTTCACCCATTTTCCGCCATTGTAGGACCAAACGCGAGCGGCAAATCGAATCTGTTTGACGCGATACAGTTGCTTTCCTTGCTCGCGAAAGTCGACGTTCGTGAGGCAATTGTGAGTCTAAGAGGCGAACCGGAAGAGCTCTTCCGAACAAGTAATCTTCAGCAGAGTGAGCACATTAAGATAGCAGTTGAGCTTTTGTTGCCACCTAGTGGAATAGACCCCTTTGGAACCACATATCAGGTGAAAGCGCAGCGCCTTCGGTATGAAGTCTCACTCGGAATGAGGAGGGATTCATCCGCTGTGGTGTCAGGAATATTCGTCGAAAGCGAGCGCTGCCTTAGGATAAAGAAGTCATTGGATAAGTCTGAATTTGTAGCTAAACTCTATAAAGATATAAACTACGGAGGCAACATTGGTGAATTCTTGACCACAGAAGTTGATGACAACGGGAACCCAGTCTTTCGCATTAGGCAGGATGGACCGAATAAGAGTGGAAAGCCCAAGACAATTCCTGCCAAAGAGGCATCCAGAACGGCGCTATCCACTACAACAAGTGCGGAGTTTCCCCATTTGGTGGCAGTAAAGACCTTTCTCGAGAACATTAGCTTCCTCGAGATCAATGCACATAACGCGCGGCGCGAAAGTGACCGTTTCACACAAAAGACCATGCTACCTGATGCTGCAAATCTGTCAGCAATTCTGGCAAGGATAAAGGAGGAAACTGCCACAGATTATCAACCCGATGGAGCATTGATTGATATCTCGCAGAGCCTTGCCAGATTGATCCCATCGGTGAAGAGAGTTCATAGCGTAACCTCAGACGACCGAAAGGAGTACTCTTTTGAAGTCGAGATGGCCAACGGTGAGAGATACAGTTCGCGCGTCATCTCCGATGGAACGCTTAGGCTGCTTGCACTTGTCACATACTTGAACGATCCGCAGCGATCCGGGCTGTTGCTCTTTGAGGAGCCAGAGAATGGAGTACACGAAGGAAGGATTCAGTCCTTGACAGAAATCTTGCGAGAGGCAACCGAATTTAACAACGATGATTACTTTCAAGTGTTGGTGAATACTCATTCTCCAGTCCTCATGTGTCATTTGCACGACGACGAGATTATTTCTGCTGACCTTGTAAGTTATCTAGTTGATGGCATCGCTCGGAAGAAGACGAGGATGCGGAGCAATCCGAGTCCTCAGCATGCTATGTTTGACCCAGAAGAACATCTCACCCGATTTGAAATTGAAAAGCTGCTTCGGTCTCAAGGAAGTGCCGCATGACATATCTCTCTTGGGCGCTTTTTGTCGAGGGTCCAACTGATCGAGCATATCTTGGGGTTATGCTACCTCGACTAATAAGCTTCTTGCTTGCTAACGCGAATGGACCAATTGCTGTAGTTCCCGATAATCCAGTTGAGGTATTTGGAATTCCGAAGGATAGTCTAGACTCTACCGCTGAACGTATTTGTATGGGAAGTGACGCTTTTCATCTGATGTTTGTGCATGGAGACCTCGGTGGCCGTGGTGTTGCCTCAACGGTAGAGTACCGTACATGTGCACTTTGCGAAAAAATCAATGAACGCTGTGAATTTCAGCTTGATCGATGCATTCTCGCAATACCGAACCGCGAGATCGAAGCTTGGACGCTTGCTGATCAGTCTGCAATACGTGCTGCATTTGGCTTTTCTGTGGATCGACCCTTGCCGCACGTGCCAATTAAACCCCATCATGTCGAGAGCCTGCCGGACCCAAAGATAACCCGCGACGAATTTCTTAGAGCAATTGCGGGTGGACGCAGAAGGCACCTGGCACGCTGGCCCTATGAGAGCATCGCGCAAGAGCAGGATATATCTCGCCTTTTGTCCGTTCCGAGCTTTGCTGCTCTTGCTGACGGTACTAGAGTTGCACTTAGGGGCTTGGGCTATCGAGATGTATAGAACACCTCACCTAACCCATTAGAGAACGTCTGCCGCCAATAAAACTCGTCCTACCCAGTCAACTCCGTAGGAAGAATGACGCGGCCCCCTCCCCCCTCACCCATACCCCCCCGCCCACCTGCTCACCAGCTGACCCATCAGCCGCCGGGCGCGTTTGGTCCAGGCCTTGGCCCCCTCCGGCTCTTCTCGCTGCTCCACCGGCACGGCGTCGCGGCGCTCCGGGTCGCCGGTGAAGATCGCGAAGACCAGCTCTCGGCCGCCGTTCTTGGACGTCGCGGGCGGGATGATGTGCCCCGCAAGGCCGGAGACGAAGTTCAGCGTGCCGGTCTTGGCCAGCACCTTGACCGCGTGCCCCTCGATCACCGTGCCCGCGTCGTCCTTCATCCCCACGTCGCGCAGGATCGGTTTCAGCCCGCGCCCCTCACGCTCTGCCGCGACCAGCAGTTTCACCATCCCCGCCGCGGTCACCCGCGACGCGCCGCCAAGGCCGGAATGGTCGTGGAGGTCCATCGTGACCCCGAAGGTCGTCTGCACCCAGTCCGACATCGCACGGGCCGAAGCCTCCAGCCCCCCGGCACCCGAGGCGGTCAGCCCGACGCATTCCGCCGTGACGTTGGTGGAATACAAAAGCATGTCGCGCAAAAGCTCTGGCAGGGCCTCGCTTTCCACGCGGGCAAGCTCGGTGCCCTTGGGCTGGGCGGCGCTGCGCTCGGCCGGGTCAAGCCTAATGCCCTGCGCGCGGGCCAAGGTGCGGAACACCTCGGCCACGTAAGCCCCCGTATCGCGGACCGGCAACCAGCGGCTGCCGCCCTTGCCCAGCGCCCCCGAGGCGACGGTCCAGCGTTCGACCGACCCGAAGTCGTAGGTGAACAGCGGCGCTTCACGCGCGACGATCGCTACCTCGACGCAACTGACGGCGGGCACGAACCGGTCGCCGCGCGCATCCACGGCGACGGTCCAATCAGCCCCGGCACGTTTCCATTCGAAATGCACCCGATTGAAATTCAGGTTCAGCCCCGACAGGGCGGCGTTATAGCCGACGTGGTCCGGCTGGTCCTTGGCGATCCCGCGCACTGTCGGCAAGGCACCGTCCCAGTACAGGAACCGCCCGGTCACCCCCTTGACGCCAGTCCGCGCCAGAAGGGCTACCAGATCGCCCAACTGATCGGTCTGCAGGGTTGGATCACCCCCGCCGACAAGGATCAGGTCGCCCTGCACCGTCCCGGCCTCGACCGGCCCCGTTGCCAGGACCCGGGTCACAAAGCGATACTTCTGACCCAGCCGATCCAGCGCGTATAGGGCGGTCACGGCTTTGGCCACGCTGGCCGGAGGCAGCCGCAGGTCGGGCTCGCGGGCGACAAGGATCGCGCCGGTCTTGGCATCGGCCAGCACGAAACTGACCGCGCCGCCAAGCTTGGCCGCCGCGATAAGCTCTTCAACCTCGCGGTCCGAAGCGGTGGCGGGGGCACTCGCGGCGGCGCTAGAGGCAGGGGCCGACCCGGCAGGCGTTGGGCGCGGCCTGGGGCGCGGGGAAGAGGCGATCGTCTCGGCCAGCGCTGCCTGCGCCGTTCCGACCAAGAGCCCCGCCAGAATCAGTCGCCGCGTGATCACCACTTCATCCTCCGTTTTCGTGGTGATAGCCGATCGCGGCACCTGCGTCAGCCGTGGATTGCCCCCAAAGGATCAGCGCCGCCACTCGCCACGCGCCCGGATCTCGGTCGATGAGGCATCCGTCATCGGCAGGTTTACAAAGGCCCAGACCGGCGGTGTATGACCGCGCAAAGTTTCGCCCCGCGCCACCTGGTGGACCCGGAATGCGCGCGCCGCCACCGACAGCCGGGCTTGCACGCCAGCACCGGGCCGCGCCAGGACGCCCACCGCCACCGACCGCAGAATGTCGCGCCACCGCTCCCACTTGTGGAACTGCACAAGGTTATCGGCCCCCATCAGCCAGACAAAGGTGACGCCGGGGTATAGCGCGCGCAAACGGTCAATTGTATCTGCGGTGGCCCGTGTCCCAAGGGTGGCTTCCAGTGCTGTCACCTTGACCCTTGGATGCCGCATCACCGCCTTCGCCCGCACAAGCCGGTCGGCCAGCGGCGCAGGTTGCCGCGCCTTGAGCGGATTGCCCGGCGAGACGAGCCACCAGACCTGATCCAGCCCCATCCGCTTCAACGCCTCACGGGTGATATGCACATGGCCTTCATGGGCAGGATCGAACGATCCGCCGAGAAGGCCAATGACCATGCCCTTGGTCGCTATTGGAAACCCCTGCCTCATTCCCAATGGCTAGCCAAACGGGACGGCTCGCGAAAGCGGTTTCGCATTCTGCCGCAAACGCCTACTTGATCCGGTCGAGGACCCAGGTCGGGGCCGGACCCTCGACGCTGTTCGGTCCGGTATAGATCAACGTAAGCACCTTGGGATGGCATTCGTAGATGAGAAATGAGTCCTCCAGCGGACCCGTCGAGGTCACGACATCCTCTGCCAAGCCCGGAATCTTGACCGTTGAGGTCTGGTCGATGTCCTGGCTTTCCGCGCAGAAGTTCATCGACGAGGCACCTGTCGACCAACGTCCGCTGACGATGCCATCCGTCTGAACGCTGATGTCGATGTCGTAAGGGAACTGCGCCGAAGATACGACGGCCTCAATCTGCAACCCTTGGCTGAGCCACTGAGCCGAGCCATCCTTGGTCATGACCAGGGCGACATCGCCCGAGATGCTTGAATACGTGACGTCCTTGCTGTCCACCGCAGCCTTTTGAAGATAGCTGAGCAGGCTATCCTGCCGCAGCGCCCAGGTGCCGACCAGGCAGGCGTCCTGTTCCGGCAAAGCCTGGCAGACCTGGCATTCCTTGTAGCGGGTCACGACCACGGGAAAGCCCAGCGTCTCGTTCACCTTGGTGCCGACAAGGCGGACGGCGAGATACTCCTTCGGCACTTTGCAGTTTTCCGGTTCGACCATCGTCGGCATGTCGCCCCACACGCTTCCCCCGACCTCGCGCACGCGGTAGCGCGCCGCGTCGGCCACTGCAAAGCTGCCGCCGACGAAATCGATGTCATGGGCATCGATCGTGAACGACACCTTGCCAGAGTCGAACTGCCCGTCGGTCGAGAACACATTCTGCGCTAAGGTCTCTAGCGCCGGGAACTGCATCCCCGTGGGCAGGGCGATGCTGCCGTCGACCACGGCTTCGGCAAACCGTACCAGCAATTCGTCGCCCAGCGCCTTTTCGGTCGCCTGCATCTGCGCCATCTCTCCCGGCGAGGTGGCAAGGCCTTTCAGAAAGCCGCCCATCACCCCGCTGCCCTGCTGCCACAGGAAGGCGAAGAAGATCGTCGAGTTATAGGCCTGCTGGGTCAGCGGCTTCTTGTCGATGGTCGTCAGAAAGCTGTCGGCAAAGCCCAGATACCGTCCGGCATCCATCTCGACCATCGAGGCGAAGAATTCCGCTGTGCCTTCCTGCCACCAGGCCTGCGCCCCATCGCCCGGCGCATTCGCCGCGCCAAAGGACCAGGCCTGGACGCAATGAAACGCCTCATGCGCCAGGATATTGCCCATCGCTTCCAGTTCCAGTGCCTTGATCTCGGGGATGTTGACCGAAACGACGCAGTCGTCCGGAAAGGCCAGCCCGTTCACATGCGCCGCGCCCACGCCCTTGCCGTGGCCATGCACCTTGAAGTCAAAGTTGATCTCAGACCCTTCGGGATCGACGAACACGATCGTCACATTGCGGAACGATAGGCCCAGGTCGGCAGCGTAAGGGTCCCAGACCTGAAAGGCCTTGGTGAAGGTCTGCAAGGCCAGTTCGGCAAACGGCAGCACATAGCCTTCTTCCGTGCTTTTATTCCGCACCGCCCGAATCGTCCAGCCGCCCCCATCCACGGGCGAGGGCACCGATTTCACCTCGACACAGTCGAACCCATAGCTCGGCTTCAACGCCAGCGCCTTGCGGAACGCATCGCCCGTGCAATCGACCGGTCCCGCCAGCACCGCCCCGCCCCAGACCAGCGCCACCAGCGCCAAAAGCAATCGCGTCATGAAATCCTCCCACGTGAATGCCGACATTTCCCCGCATCGCGGCCCGTCCGTCAAGCACCACCAACCGTTGCAGGCCAACCCCTTCGCCGCTACATAACCCGCAACCCTATCAGGAGCGCAACCATGGCCAGCTATCAATACGTCTACCACATGGAGAACGTCTCCAAGACCTATCCCGGCGGCAAGAAGTGCTTTGAGAGCATCTACCTCAACTTCCTTCCCGGGGTGAAGATCGGCGTCGTTGGCGTCAACGGCGCTGGCAAGTCCACGCTTTTGAAGATCATGGCCGGCATGGACACCGATTTCAAAGGCGAAGCCTGGGCCGCAAAGGGCGCAAAGGTCGGCTACCTTGCGCAGGAACCGCACCTCGACCCGGCCCTGACGGCCAAGGAAAACGTGATGCTGGGCGTGGCCGCGCAGACCGCGATCCTGGACCGCTACAATGAACTCGCCATGAACTACTCGGACGAAACCGCCGAGGAGATGGCGTCGCTGCAAGACCAGATTGACGCGCAAAACCTGTGGGAGCTGGAGGCGACCGTGGGTGTCGCGATGGACGCGCTCCGCTGCCCGCCCGATGATGCCGACGTGACCACCCTTTCGGGGGGTGAACGTCGCCGCATCGCACTGTGCAAGCTGCTGCTGGAAAAGCCCGACATGCTGCTCTTGGACGAACCGACCAACCACCTTGACGCCGAAAGCATCGCCTGGCTGCAAAAGCACCTGATCGCCTACAAGGGCACGATCCTGATCGTCACCCACGACCGCTATTTCCTGGATGACATCACCAGCTGGATCCTGGAACTCGACCGCGGCAGGGGTATTCCCTACGAGGGGAACTACTCTGCCTGGCTGGACCAGAAGGCCAAGCGCATGGCGCAGGAAGCGCGTGAGGACAAGTCCAAGCAGAAGGCCCTGGAAAAGGAGTTGGAGTGGATCCGCTCGGGTGCCAAGGCCCGCCAGTCCAAGGGCAAGGCCCGCCTCTCGCGCTATAACGAGATGGCGAGCCAAACCGTCACCGAACGCGCCACCACCGCGCAGATCATCATCCCGAACGGCGAGCGCCTCGGCAACAAGGTGATCGAGGTCGAGGGCCTGAAGAAAGCGATGGGCGACAAGCTGCTGATCGAGGATCTGAGCTTCACCGTCCCGCCGGGGGCCATCGTCGGCGTGATCGGCCCGAACGGTGCCGGGAAATCGACGCTGTTCCGCATGATCATCGGGCAGGAAACTCCCGATGCCGGGACGATCAAGCTTGGCGAAACGGTAAAGCTCGCCTTCGTCGACCAGTCCCGCGACGCTTTGGACCCCGCGAAAAACGTGTGGGAGGAGATTTCGGGCGGGGCCGAGGTCATCCACCTCGGCGACATGCAGGTGAACAGCCGCGTCTATACCGGGGCGTTCAACTTCAAGGGCACGGACCAGCAGAAGAAGGTCGGTTTGCTGTCGGGGGGGGAGCGGAACCGCGTCCACATGGCCAAGCTGTTGAAATCAGGCGGAAACGTGCTGCTGCTGGACGAACCGACCAACGATCTGGATGTGGAAACCCTGCAAGCACTTGAAGCCGCCATCGAAGACTTCGCCGGCTGCGCCATCATCATCAGCCACGACCGGTTCTTCCTGGATCGGCTGTGTACGCATATCCTGGCGTTCGAGGGCGACGCGCATGTGGAATGGTTCGAGGGCAACTTCCAGGCCTATGAGGAGGATAAGGTGCGGCGGCTGGGGCCAGACGCGCTGGAGCCGAAGCGGGTGAAGTACAAGCGGTTTGCGAGGTGAAAAGGAAACTCTTCACTTAAGCCGACGTATCCGGTCCGTCTTGTCCCAATGCACTATCGGCAAGTGCGTAGTGTTCAGGTGTCAGCCAACCGCGAAGGGCAACAAGTGCAGAACCGAAGAAGGCCGCATCATCCGTCAAACCAAGCAACGGAACGATGTCAGGCAGAGCGTCAATCGGGATCACGAAGTAGGCGAGTGGCAAGACCACAGCGGCACGAATACCAAAAGGCACCTTTTCATCGCGCATGCGGTAGTAGCAAGCAACGGCGTCCCGAACAAATGGGACACGGCCAGCGTTGTCGCGAACTTTCTTCCAAAAGCCGTCCTTGACAATATTCGCTTGCTCATCAGCCGTCAGCTCGTCAACGAACTTGGAGTATTCTTCCTTCATTTGATCTCCATGTCTTGCACCTGGTTAATGTGCACGTCTGTTTGCGAAGACTATGCTGAGACAGAACCAAATGAAAAAGGCCAAAGATAGACGAAGATCGCCACATTATCGAAATTCCCGACTAATTGTTGTCGACTCCAGTCTAACCTACCCAGCCCGGAATTAAGGCGCTTGCGCCGCCGGGCAGCGCCCGACCGCCCCCTCGGGCGGGCGCTTTTGCAACGTCAGCCTGCAGAACTGCCGTGGGATTGTCTGACCATAAAGCGCCCAAATCCGCCGTGGCTGCGCCCACCCGGCGGTCAGGCGCTGCCCTCGGGTCCTCCCAGCGGACACCAGCACCAACCCACCGTCGCGCTTAACGCTTCCTCAACCATACCTGCCGAATGTGTGGCCTAGGCCACCAGCCTCTTGACACGTACACACAAACGTACATACATTTCATGCAACTTGAGTTTGATTGGGACGACGGCAACACCGCCAAATGCGCCAAGCATGGCCTGACGCGCGAGGCGATCGAGTATGCGCTCACCCATGGCCCGATGTTCGATGACGATGCGGCCCATTCGTTGACAGAGGAACGCTTCATCGCCGTGTCCCGCACCGCAGAAGGCCGATCTGTCTACATCGCGTTCTGTTGGCGGGGCGGCCGCATTCGCCCGATCAGCGCCCGCTACATGCACCGAAAGGAGGCCCTGCGCTATGGCCAGTAAACCAACCCGGGTCCCCCGGATGACGACCGACGAAGAGGCCGAGGCCTTCCTTGAACAGGACCTCTCCGAACTCGACTATTCCCAGTTCAAGCCGATCAATTGGGAACTCTTTGCCAAGGACGCCCGCATCAACATGCGCTTGCCTGCGGCGCTCATGCAGGCGCTCAAGGCCCGCGCGGCGGAGCGGGGCATCCCCTATCAGCGCCTGATCCGGGAGGTGCTGGAGCGCGAGGTCAAGGCGCATCCTTGACGCTGCCCGGCGCAGGTTTGCCGGACCGCTGCCCCCGCCCCTAAGGGTGGAAACGCTTTCACGCCAGCCCCCTTGGAATCCGGCGGCCCATGTGCCATATACCCGGGGCGACGTTATCTTTGCGACCACTGTCTCCGACCATCGGCCACAGCAATCGACCTTAGCTGACGGGGCCAAGCCGCCGCAATCTCGCGGGCGGCAGACTGAGTAAGGAGACATCACGATGGCCAAGGGCACCGTGAAATGGTTCAATGAAACCAAAGGCTACGGCTTTATCGCCCCAGAAGGCGGCAAGAAGGACGTGTTCGTCCACATCACCGCGCTGGAGCGTGCAGGCCTTCGCAGCCTGAAGGACGGCCAGCCGGTCACCTTCGACATCGAAGCTGGCCGTGACGGCCGCGAATCTGCCACCAACCTCGCGCTGGCATAAGTTCGATCCGGCAGGGGGCGGCTTGCCGCCCTTTGCCACACACCTGCGCGTCTCCCGCACCCGGACTGTTGACCTCCGAAGAGTTTTGACAGCCGCAGTCCCCTGATCTACAAAAATCCCAGCGCTTTCGCGCGGGAACCGGGGACCCGATGAACCAGCACGCCAACCTGACCCATTGGGACCTGCGGCAGAACCTCGCCGTCGCCTTTCGCTGGACCGCTCGGTTGAACCTGCATGAGGCAGTGGCCAACCACTTCTCGCTCGCGGTCAATCCCGATGGCACCCGCTTTCTGATCAACCCGAACGGGCGGCATTTTTCGCGGATCACCGCCTCGTCCCTGGTCGAGATCGACGCCAATGACCCCACGACAATGCAGCGCCCCGATGCGCCGGACCCGACGGCCTGGGGCCTCCATGGTGCGATCCACCGCGCCTGCCCCCATGCGGCTTGCGTGATGCATGTCCATTCGGTGCATGCGACCGTGCTGGCGAGCCTTGCCGACAGCCGCCTGCCCGCGATCGACCAGAACTCGGCGATGTTTCACAACCGGCTGGTGGTCGATGACCACTACGGCGGCATGGCGTTTGAGGCGGAGGGCGCGCGCTGTGCCGCCCTTTTGGCTGACCCGAAGATCACCACGATGGTCATGGGCAACCATGGCGTCCTCGTGATCGGGGCCACGGTGGCCGAGACCTTCAACCGCCTTTACTATTTTGAACGCGCCGCCGAGACCTACATTCGCGCGCTGCAAACCGGCCAGCCCCTGCGCCGGATGGCCGAGGCCGTGGCCGAAAAGACCGCCCAGGAATGGGAGGCTTATCCCGGCTTTGCGACCGCGCATCTGGCCGAATTGCGCGCCATTCTGGACGCGGAAGACCCCGGCTACGCGACCTGAGGCCGGGTGGCGCTAACCGCCCCGCAGGGTCGGTCGCGGATCAGACAGCGGTCCCTACAGCCCCGCATCTGAGGGCTGCCATGCAACCGACCGGGGCCCCGATGCAAGCCAAGCCGAACCTTTTGATCCTGATGGTTGACCAGTTGACCGGGACGCTGTTTCCCGATGGTCCGGCCGGTTTCCTGCACACGCCCAATCTGCGGGCACTTGCGGCGCGGTCGGCGCGGTTTGCCAATTGCTACACCGCCTCACCGCTGTGCGCGCCGGCGCGGGCCAGCTTCATGTCCGGCCAGCTTCCCAGCCGGACCCGGGTCTATGACAATGCCGCCGAGTTTGCGAGCGACATCCCAACCTATGCCCATCACCTGCGCCGGGCGGGCTATCAGACCGCCCTTTCGGGCAAGATGCATTTCGTCGGCCCTGACCAGCTTCATGGGTTCGAGGAGCGTCTGACCACCGACATCTACCCCGCCGATTTCGGCTGGACTCCTGACTATCGCAAACCCGGGGAGCGGATCGACTGGTGGTACCACAACCTTGGCTCGGTCACTGGGGCGGGCGTGGCCGAGATTACCAACCAGCTGGAATATGACGACGACGTGGCGCATCAGGCGGTCCAGAAGCTGTATGATCTGTCGCGCGGCACGGATCCCCGGCCTTGGTGCCTGACCGTCAGCTTCACCCATCCGCATGACCCCTTCGTGGCCCGCCGCCAGTACTGGGACCTGTACAATCGCGCGCCGGAATGTGAACCGCCCGCCGGGCTGGCCTATGCCGCCATGGACCCCCATTCGCAACGCCTGATGGATGCCTGCGACTGGCGGTCGCTGGAGATCACGCCCAACCACATCCGCCGTGCGCGTCAGGCCTATTTCGCCAATATCAGCTATGTCGATGCCAAGATTGGTGAGATTCTGGCGGTGCTAGAGGCGACCCGGCAAGAAGCGCACATCGTCTTTCTGTCCGACCACGGCGAGATGCTGGGCGACAAAGGCCTGTGGTTCAAGATGAGCTTTTTTGAAGGCTCCGCCCGCGTGCCCCTGATGATCGCCGCGCCTGAGATGCCCGCGGGGCGGGTGGAAACCCCGGTCTCCTCGATCGACCTGGCCCCAACCCTGGCCGCGCTCGCCGGGATTTCGATGGAGGAGGTCGCCCCCTGGACCGAAGGCGTGAACCTGATCCCGGTGGCACAAGGGTCAGCGCGCGGTCCGGTGGCGATGGAATATGCCGCCGAGGGCACGACCACCCCGATGGTCGCCCTGCGCGAAGGGGCCTGGAAATACATCCGCTGCCCGGCTGATCCGGACATGCTCTACGATCTAGCGAACGATCCGGCTGAGACGGTGAACCTTGCGACCGACCCGCGCGCCGCCGAAGTTCTGGACCATTTTCGTAAGCTTGCCGACCAACGCTGGGACCTTGCCGCCTTTGACGCAGCCGTACGCGAAAGCCAGGCGCGCCGCTGGGTGGTCTATGAGGCGCTCAGGAACGGGGCCTATTACCCCTGGGACCACCAGCCCCTGCGCGCGGCATCCGAACGCTACATGCGCAACCACATGGACCTGAACGTGCTGGAAGAGGGCAAGCGGTTTCCGAGGGGGGAATAGCGCGGGTGAGCCTCGAGCTTGGCCAATCATCCACTTTGGAGGTTAAACTCACTCATCAGGCTGCCCCGCCTTCAACGGGCTATTGTCGGCAAGAATTGTGAGACCCCGCATTGCAGCAAGGCGCTCCATATGCGTGGCGTGCCGCCTCGTGGCTAAGTGCTTCTCAATAAGCTTTCTCGCTGTCTCGTCTGCCCCAAAGACGAATTCGACCGCGTGCATTGCACTGATTTTGTTTATTTCTTTCGCCTGCTGCCGACGGTTATGCGCCAAAATGCGCTGCACTGTCGTCGCCTCGCGCGCCGCCACAAAAAGCCGGGACGGGCCGATTGGCATCATGATGAAGGCATCGGCTTCGAGGAGAGAAGCCGTCATCCAGACTGGACGGTCAGAAGTTAGCAATTGGATGCCACACTCGGAGAAGTCGATGACTTTCCAGTGCATGTTGTTTAGAATCTCAATAATGCCAGAGTGATCCATTGATTGGCAGGCGATAGACAACGCGAACCGATCCTCTTGGTATGGGTCGATGCTGGCATAGTAGTCATCGACATTTTCCGGCGCATTGCTGGGGCGACGTTCACTGTATCGTTCCTGAAGTTCAGGACGCGCCTTGCACCATTCCTCTTTGACAGATGACTTCAGTTGCGCGATCTCGGACGGCGTCCTGATCGACTGCGCCCAAACGAAGCGGGACCACGCGCTTCTCAGCCTAGTGTCCCACTTCGAATCCGGCAGGCCAACGTCGAGTTGCGTCAATGCATCAGCGGCCTCTGAGTCCAACCGCGCCATGAAATCCCGTTCCATATCGGGAACTGGTAAGCCTGAGGCCGAATGCATCGAGTATAGATGCTCTTCGAATGCCGTACCTTTGGGAGAGACGCGTTTGAAAACGACCTTTTCGCCAAATGGACGGCTGAAACGACACACCAAGCCATCTCCTCCAGCCCACCGATTTAGATAGAAAATCGCAAGATAATGATGCCTGATCGGATCGCTCATGATCCAAATGTTCGCGCCTCTTAGGGTGGGTGTCAACCTTCCAGCCGCCGCCCTTCCCCCGCTTCGCGACGCTTGGTCAGCGCCCCTCACCCGGTCCGCGCGTAAAGACGAAAGCAAGACGTGATGAGGACGCAACCCGGGCACCATGGCCTTGGGGTTACCTCGGTGTTCTTAGTAACCTTGACCAGGTGCCCATCCGGGTTGCGGCCCCCGAGCAAGCTCCGTTCATCTTTCCCTGACCGGACCGCGCGCTTAACGAGCGTCAGCCAGCACCGCCTCTGCCCCCTTCCAGCCCATCAGCATGGCCGGAGCATTGGTGTTGCCCGCGATGATGTTTGGAAACGCACTGGCGTCGATCACCCGCAAGGCCCCGACGCCATGCACCTTCAGCCCCGCATCCACCACGCTGGTCGCGGCATCCGGTCCCATCCGGCAGGTGCAGCTTGGGTGATAGACCGTACCTGACCGCGCGCGGATGTCGTCGATCATCGCCTCATCCGTCTGCACCTCGGGCCCTGGGCGCAGTTCTTCCTTGACCAGGGCGGCCATGGCAGGTTGCGCCATGATGTGGCGCAGGTATTTGGCGGCGGCCAGCATTTCCTCGACATCGGCATTGGTCGAATAGGCGTTCGCCGTGATCACCGGATGCGCCTCGGGATCGGGCGACTTCAGGCGAATATGCCCCCGGCTGGTCGGGCGGCAGTTCGACAGCCCCAGGCTCAAGCCGGACCAAGGGTCGGGTGTCAGGATCGGGCGCTCGCCATCCCGGGGGATCAGGGTCGAGAAGGCCTGGAAGTAAAGCTGCATGTTCGGGCGGTCGAGGTCGGGCCGCGTGCGAAAGAACCCGCCCGCATGGTTGATCGACTTGGCCAGGGGGCCGCTGCGGGCCAGCATGTACTGCATCCCGGCGCGCAGCTTGCCCCACCAGGGGCGCAATTCGTCATTATAGGTCAGCGCCTTCATCGACCAGGTGTAGTTGAGCCCCTGATGGTCGCTCAGGTGGTCACCCACGTTCGGATTGTCCTGTACAACCTCGATCCCAAGGGATTGTAGCAGTGCCCCCGGCCCGATCCCCGACAGCTGCAATAGCTGCGGTGAGTTGATCGCCCCGCCCGACAGGATCACTTCCGCCCGCGCGCGCAGCGTCCGCGTCACGCCGCCCTTGCGGTATTCCACCCCGACGGCACGGCCGCTTTCGATCAGCACCCGCGTCGCGAGCGCCCGCTTGATCACCCGGACATTCGCCCGCCGCATCGCTGGGCGCAGGAACGCCCGCGCGGTGGAGTTCCGCCGCCCGCCCTTGATCGTCATCTGGTAGACGCCGGACCCTTCCTGCTCCGCCCCGTTGAAGTCGGGGTTTTCAGCCAGCCCCGCCTCACCACAGGCGGCAATGAAACGCGGCACCAGGGGATGCAGACCGCTTTTGTTGGCCGAGATGAACAGGGGGCCACCCTGACCGCGATAGTCGTCGGCGCCGGCCTCGTTGTCCTCCATCGCCTTGTAGGCCGCCAGACACTCATCCCAGCCCCAACCGGGGTTGGCCTGCCCCCAATCGTCGTAATCCGCGCGGTGGCCACGGATATAGACCATCGCGTTGATCGAGGACGACCCACCCAAGATCTTGCCGCGCGGCCAGTGGTCGCGATTGCCGTTGAACCCGGGGTCAGCTTCGGCCTTGTAAAGCCAGTTCACCGCCGGATCGTAAAAGAGCTTGCCATAACCAAGCGGCAGATGGACATAGAACCGCTGATCGGTGCCCCCGGCCTCCAGCACGGTGACCTTGTGCTTGCCATTGGCCGAAAGCCGTTCGGCCAGCACCGACCCCGCGCTGCCCGCACCCACGATGATATAATCGGTTTCGTCCATCAAAGCCCCCTACGGTCGGCGGCACCCTAGCCTTGGGCCAAGCGCCGAACAGCGCATTTTGCGACAAACCGATGTCGCAAGCGCCTCCCCTCCCCCTGGTGGGGAGGGGTTGGGGGTGGGGGTGGGGGGCTGCCCGTCAGCCCTCGACCGCGAAGGTCGGCGCGTAACCCACCGGAAAGTTCACCGACCGGGCGATGAAGCAAACCTCATGGATGCGGTGATGGATCGCCTCGGCGGCGGCAAGGTCGGTGCCGGGTTTGACGGTAACCTGCGGCCGCAAAGTAACGCTCAGAAACCGCCCCGCGCCCCCGCGCCCGACCTCACCCTCGCCCACCGGGCTGTCCGAATAGGCCGTCACCACGATCCCGGCATCAGAGGCGTAGTGCAGATACCACAGCATGTGACAGGCCGAGAGCGCGGACAGAAGCAGATCCTCCGGGTTCATCTTCCCCGGATCGCCCCCGAGCAAAGGATCGTTGGAACAATGCACGATGGCCTTCCCCGGCACCGCGATATCCCAGGTCCGGTCATAAGCCTTGTAATGCGCCGTCCCCTCGCCCCGGTTGCCGGTCCATTGGATACGGGTGGTGTAGTCGTGGTTGGTCATGGGGGGTCATTTCTTCTTGGGGATGTGTCGGCACACTCAAAGAATGCCGGGTCCGTCCTGCCGAACTGCTAGATCGGGACGAATTTGATCCAGCCTGCCCCACCCGCGACAACAAGAAAACCGGCAAACAGGGCGACAGCGATCAGCCAATGGACGAAGACTCTCATGCGCTTGCCTTCGCCGGGGAACCAACGAAAGCGGCGAAGCCAACCCAGTATAAGGTCAAAGAACATCAGACAAAAGATTAAGTGCCGAAAGAACAGATACAGGAAAAGCACGGCAAGGATGATGCCGATGCCAGCGCTTTCGGGCACTATCTGCCAAGCCCCTCCGCCGCGCTGAAGGGTGATCTCACCTTCCATTGGTCAATTCCTGCCTCCAAATCCCCTGCCAATCAGATGCGACGCCCGGCATGAAGAATGTCAAGCGGCATCAAGGGCCTCACTTCCCCTTCCACACCGGATCGCGCTTCTCCGCAAAGGCCTTCGCACCCTCCAGCTGATCCTCGGATGAATACAGCCGGTCCACCGTCGGCATCTGCCGCTTGGTGATCCGGTTCAGCGCATCCTGAAAGCGCATGTTCTCGGCCTCACGCACCACTTCCTTGATCGCGGCGTAAACTAGCGGCGGGCCGGACTCCAACAGGCGGGCGAGGTCCCAGGCCTTTCCCAACAACTCCTCCGGCGCGCAGACCTCCTTCACGATCCCCCAACGCAACGCCTCCTCGGCATCGAACCAGCGGCCGGTGAGCAGAAGGTCCATCGCCACATGATAGGGGATGCGTTTCGGGAGTTTGATGCTGGCCGCATCCGCCACCGTGCCAGACCGGATTTCGGGCAGCGCGAAAGTCGCGTTCGTCGAACACAGGATCAGGTCCGCCGACAGCGCCAGTTCCAGCCCGCCACCGCAACAGATGCCCTGCACCGCCGCGATCACCGGCTTGTTGAGGTTCGGAAGCTCTTGCAAGCCCCCAAAGCCGCCCACGCCATAGTCGCCATCGACCGCGTCGCCTTCGGCCGCGGCCTTCAGGTCCCAGCCGGGGCAAAAGAACTTTTCCCCCGCCGCGCGGATGATGCAGACGCTCAAGGAGTCGTCATCCCGGAAATCCCGGAAGACCAGCCCCATCACCCGACTGGTCGCAAGGCTGATCGCGTTTGCCTTTGGCGCGTCCAGCGTCACCTCCAGAATGGCCCCTTCGCGGCGGGTCTTGATCGGGCCTTCGGTCCGCATGTCCATCACGCTCTCCTCACCAATGCGTCCACTGCCACGGCACCCGCCTCGCGGACCATCAGCGGATTGATCTCAATTTCCTCAAGGCTTGCGTCGGCCAGCATCAGCGTACCCAAGCGGACCGCGATCTTTGCCACCGCCGCCATATCGGCGCGCGGCCGCCCGCGATAGCCGTCCAAAAGCGGCCAAAGCCGCAAGCGCCGCGCCGCCGCCAGCACCTCGGCCTCGGTCACGGGCAGGACCAGCGTCACGGTATCGGCGAGCACCTCGGCCGTGACCCCGCCCAGCCCCAGGGTCAGCGTGACCCCATAGACCGGATCACGGCCAAGGCCGAGCAGCACCTCAGCCACGGCACCCGTCACCATTTCCTCGACCAGATAACCCGATGCCCCCGGCATCTCGGCTTGGCCCTCCAGCACGGTCACCCCCAACCGCACCGCCCCCGCTTCGGTCTTGTGGGCAAAGCCAAGGCCCTTCAGCGCGTAGGGCGGGCTTAAGACCGCCACGTCCAACGCATCCAAAGTCACCCCCGTCACGGACCGAGGAACCGCCACCCCGACCTTGGCCAACAGTGCCTTTCCTTCCGCTTCGGTCAGCATCCGCGTCTCGCGCGGGGGCAAAGCCACCATCGGCCGCCACCCCGCCAGCCCCGCCGGGGTCTGCGCCGCCTTGACCGCCGCCAAAGCAGTCTCTAGCCCCAACAGCGTGCAGACCCCCTCTGCCATCATCGCCTGCACCCGAGGCTCGCCAAAATTCTCGACCATCGAGGCCACCGGAAAGGCCGGCTTCCCCGTCGCCCGCTGCGCCGCAACAATGGCGTCCAGAGCGGGCTGATAGCTGGAGGGATCGCACCGGTCGGCACGCGGCGTGTCGATGATGTAAAGGCCCGCGTCATAGGCCTCCAGCATGGCGCTGAACACCTCGGTCGTCTTGGGCCCGTCGCCCCAGATGAAGGTGTGGTAATCCAAGGGGTTGGAGATCGTCGGAATCTCTCCCAACACTGCAAAAAGCCGGTCATGCGTGGCCTGCGGCACGGGCGGAAACTCGATCCCATAGGGCGCGGCAAGGTCGGCCACCAGCCCCGCCTCACCGCCGGAACAGGACAGCGAACAGATGCGCGTTCCAATCTGGGGCCCGTGGACATGGAAGATCTTTAGCGTCTCGATCAACTCGCTGGGCGTGTTGACCTCAGCCACTCCGATCTGTCGCAGAAAGGCCGAGGAGGCCGCGCCGCCACCGGCGAGCGAGGCCGTATGCGACGCCGCCGCAGTCCGAGAGGATTCTGTCTTGCCGGATTTGATGACCGCCACCCCCTTGCCCAAGGCGCGCGCCTTCTCGGCCAGGGCAGCAAAGGCCGGAGCATCGTCGATCCCCTCGACGTACAGCCCGACAGCAGTGACCCGCGGATCGTCCAGAAGCGCCCCGGTCAACTCTGCCAGCCCGACCACCGCTGCATTCCCCAGACAGGCGACATAGGCCACCGGCAAGCCACGCGCCTGCATGCCCATGTTGATGACAATGTTGGATGACTGGCTGACCAGCGCCACCCCCTTTTCAACCCGCACCCCACCATGCTGGTCCGGCCAAAGCAGAGCGCCGTCAAGGTAATTGATTACCCCATAACAGTTCGGCCCCAGGATCGGCATCCCGCCCGCCGCCGCGACCAGCCGATCCTGCAGACCCGCTTCGCCGGCCTCTTCCCAACCACTGGCGAAAGAGATCGCCCCCCCCGCCCCCATCGCGGCAAGTTCAGCCACCACATCGATGGTCGCAAAGCGGTTCACCCCGATGAACGTCGCATCCGGCGGCTCGGGCAGGTCGGCCAGCGAGGCATAAGCTTTCAGACCTCCGATCTCTGCCTTTGTCGGATGCACCGGCCAGACCGGGCCCTGAAAGCCCATCTTGCGGCATTGCTCGATGACATTGAGGGCCCAGCCTGCCCCCAGAACGGCGATGTGGCGCGGACGGAGAAGACGGTCAAGGCGGCTCATGCCCAGCCCCGGTGTACGGCATCGACGCCGGGGCGCTGCCCCGGACCCCGGGATATTTGGGGACAGATGAAATCAAACAGAGGGCGCCCTGCCCCAGCACGCCGAGGCAGGGTTTCACCCGTCACGGTCATCGGCGTCCCCGCCTGTACCGTGATCAAAGAATGGCCGATCAACCTTAACATTTCGTTTCATCTGTCCCCAAATATCCCACGGGGGTGCGGGGGTGTGAAACCCCCGCTCCCGATGGTTCAGCCTCCGACGGCCCGCAGAAGTTCACGGCTGATGATGTGGCGCTGGATCTCGGAGGTGCCCTCCCAGATCCGCTCTACTCGGGCGTCACGCCAGATCCGCTCCAGCGGCAATTCGTCCATCAGCCCCATCCCGCCGTGGATCTGGATCGCCTCATCCGCCACCATCGCCAGCACTTCGGTCGCCTTCAGCTTGGCCATGGCCATGTCGGCCTCGGTCACCGTGCCCTGGTCGAACTTCCACGCTGCCTCGCGCGTCAGGAGTTCCGCTGCCTTCAGCTCCATCGCCATGTCGGCCAGCTTGAAGCTGACGCCCTGGAACTTGCCGATCGCCTGGCCGAATTGTTTGCGGTCAGCGGCATAGGCGATCGCCAGCGCCAGCGCCCGGTCGGCGCGGCCAAGGCAGGTGCTGGCGACCTGCAGCCGCGTCGCCCCCAGCCAGGAGTTCGCCACCTCGAACCCCTTGTGCACCTCGCCCAGCACGTTGGCGGCAGGCACGCGGCAATCATCAAACTCCAGCACGCAGTTGGAATAGCCCCGGTGGCTGACGTTGCGATAGCCGTCCCGCACGGTGAACCCTGGCGTGCCCTTGTCGACGAAAAACGCCGTGATCAGCTTCTTGGGGCCGCGCGAAGTGTCTTCCTCGCCGCTGGCCATGAAGCAGATCGCAAAGCCTGCAAGATCGGCGTGGCTGATGAAATGCTTCGTGCCGTTCAGCACCCAGTCGCTGCCATCCAGCCGCGCGCTGGCCTTCATCCCCCGCAGGTCCGATCCGGCACCTGGTTCGGTCATCGCCAGGCAATCCCAGGTTTCCCCCCTTATACACGGCATCAGATAGCGCTCGCGCTGGTCGGCGTTTCCGGCCAGAAGGATGTTCGACGGCCGCGCCACCCCGGTCCAATGGAGCGCATAGTTCGCCCGGCCAAGTTCCTTTTCATAGAGAAGCCAGGACAGGGTATCGAGGCCCGCACCCCCAACCTCAACCGGCATATTGGCCGCGTAAAGCCCTGCCGCCATGGCCTTCTTCTGAATTTCCTTGATCAGTTCCAGCGGCAGATGTCCGGTGCGTTCGACCATGGCCTCATGCGGATAAAGCTCCGCCTCCACGAACGCCCGCGTCGTGGCTACGATCATCTGTTGTTCTTCGTTCAGTCCGAAATCCATCACGCCCTCATGGGTCCACGTTATAGGTCATGCCGTCGACGGCCAGCGCCTGGCCAGAGATCATCTTGGCCCCATCCGAGGCGAGGAACACCGCCATGCCAGCCACATCCTCGGCGTCCGACAGCCGTTTTAGCGCAGTGCCAGAGGCATAGCCCTGCCGCACCGCGTCTGGGGTCATGCCCTTGGCTGCGGCCTCGGCCTCTATCACGCGGTCGATCCGGGGGCCGTTCACGCTGCCGGGGCAGATTGCGTTGGCGCGGATGCCATGCGGTCCCAACTCCATCGCCACGGTCTTCATCAGCCCGATCACGCCCCATTTAGCCGCCACATAGGGCGCACGGAACGGGGTGCCATAAAGGCCCGAGGTCGAGGAGATGAAGGTAATGACCCCCCGCCCCGTCGGTTTCATCAACCGCGCTGCCCCCCGCGCAGCCAGCATCGCGCCGTCAAGGTTCACGGCCAGGCATTGGTGCCAGCCGCCCAGCGGCATATCGTCGATGGCCGCGGTCGGGCCTTTGATCCCGGCATTGGCGATGGCGATGTCGAGCCCGCCCCAATCGCGCGCGACATCTGCAAACAGAAGATCCATTGCCGCCTCGGCCGAGGCATCGCAGACCGTGCCCCGCACGCCTGCAGGCAGCGCCGCCACCGCTTCCGCATCGACATCCGTCACCCAGACCCGATCCCCCAGCGCGGCAAAGGCCCGGGCCATCACCAGCCCGATGCCGTTTGCCCCGGCGGTGATCAGGACGCGGCGGCTCACCTTGGCTGACCAATGGCGCGGCCGGCTCCTTCGGGCAGGGGCAGGGCGGCATGGGCCTTTGCAATCGCCTCCAGCCGCGCCCAGACCTCAGGCGCGGCGGGCACGGTCTTGCCCTCGGCCATCTTCACATGCAGGCACAGCTGTTCGACGGTGGCCACGCAAACCTCGCCCACCATGACCCGCACGAAGCTGCGGAACCGCTTTTCATCCGCTGACAGGATCTGAACCTCGGCCCGGATCTGATCGCCCAGCTTGGCCTCACCCAGGTGGCGGATATGGGTTTCGGCGGAATAGAACGAATGCCCCGCCGCCACATAGTCCATCCCGGCGCCGATGGTGCGTAGGAGGTTGTCGATGGCCTCCGAGTTCACAAAGTAATAGCGGCTTTCGGTCATGTGACCGTTGTAATCGATCCAGCCGGGCAGGACCTGACCCTGATACATCACCAGCGGGGCCGCCTTGGCACCGGTATCCAACCCCTTGGCCATCTCGGCGTTGAACGTCGCAGCGCGGGCGGCATCATGGGCCAAGAGCACCTTGCCCGCGCCCCAATTGAGGTCCTTCAAGCTGCGCAAGAACCCAACCAGGTTGCGGTCCCGGATGCGTTCCAACTCGCGGATCGTGTGCATCCCCGATTGCGCGTCGGACTGGTTTGCCACCAGATCCACCAACTCCTCGTTGAACTCCGGCACGTCCATCAGCTTGGTCCAGGGCCATTTCAAAGCCGGGCCGAATTGCGCCATGAAGTGCCGCATCCCCGCCTCACCCCCGGCAATCCGGTAGGTCTCGAAGAGGCCCATCTGCCCCCAGCGCAGGCCAAAGCCCATGCGGATCGCCTCGTCGATTTCCTCGGTCGTGGCGATGCCGTCTTTCAGCATCCACAGCGCCTCACGCCAGACCGCCTCAAGGAAACGGTTGCCGATGAAGGCGTCGATCTCATGCCGGATCACCAGCGGGAACATCCCGATGTCCTTCATGATCCCGACCGTCCGCTCCACCACCTCCGCAGGGTTGGCGGGGGAGCCGGAGATTTCCGACAACGGCAAGAGGTAAACCGGGTTGAACGGATGCGCGACGATGATGTTCGCGGGCGCGGGGCTGCCCTTTTGCAGGTCCGACGCCTTGAAGCCGCTGGTCGAAGACCCGATCAGCACGCCGGGATTTTCCTGCTGCAGCTGCGCATAGACCTTGTGCTTCAGCTCGATCCGTTCGCTGACCGACTCCTGCACATATTCCGCCCCCTCCACCGCCTCACCGATGGTGCCGTGGAAGGTCAGCTTCCCCTCCACCGGCATCGGCACATCGCTCAGCGCCGGGAGTGCGAGCCGAGCATTCGCCATCACCGCCGCAATCTTCCGCTCCGCCTCCGGATCAGGGTCAAACACCCCAACATCCCAACCGTTCAGGAGGAAGCGCGCCGCCCAACCGCCGCCGATCACGCCCCCGCCGATGATTGCTGCTTTTCTGGTCATTCCCTCAGTTCCCCTCGCAACGTGTAAGGCGCACCGGCTCGCCACCGCCCATCCAGCGCCACATCACGCCAACTTCCCCGAGCATCAGCACATCGACCTGAGCCCAGGTCATTCCTTCGCCAGAACACTCGCTGGTCACGATGTAGTAGCTGAACTCGTAGTCAGGCTGCACGTTGACCACCCGGCACGAGGTCTCCAACCCGCGAACCTCGGTGGATGTCAGGAGGACAGGGGCCGGGTCATGGGTGCCGATCTGATCCGCATAGGCGCACCATTCCGGTGCAGCCGCCCAGATCCCCTCCCACGGTTCTTGGGCGTTGACAGGCAGCGCGATCAAAACTGCCAGAACAGCCAAAGCTACATGCTTCATGTCATTCCCCTTTGGTAGTAAATCACTTCCCCACCGGCCCCCGCTTCTCCAGCTTCAGCCGCGCCCGCACCTCGGCCGGCGTGATCACTCGTGCGCCAAGGTTTTCCACGATCGTGCAGGCCCGCTCCACCAGTTGCGCATTCGTTGCCAACACGCCTTTGTCGAGCCACAGGTTATCCTCCAGCCCCACCCGCACGTTGCCCCCGGCAATCGTGGCGGCGGCGACATAGGCCATCTGGTGACGGCCCAGCGCAAAGGCGGACCAGTGCCAGTCGGCGGGCACGTTGTTGACCATCGCCATATAGGTGTTGAGGTCATCCGGCGCGCCCCATGGCACGCCCATGCACAGCTGCACCAGAACCGGTTCCGGGATCGCGCCTTCCTTGACCAGCTCCTTGGCCAGCCACAGGTGACCGGTATCAAACGCCTCGATCTCGATCCGCACGCCCGCCGCCGTCATCCGCCGCGCCATGTCGCGCAGAAGGCCGGGGGTGTTGACCATCACATAGTCGGCCTCGTTGAAGTTCATAGTGCCGCAGTCGAGCGTACAAATCTCGGGCCGACACTCCACGATATGCGCCACCCGTTCGGTGGCACCTGCCATGTCAGAGCGCGGGCCCATCGCGCCCATCGCCTCAGAGCCCTCGAAGTAGATGTCGCCACCCATCCCGGCGGTCAGGTTCAAGACCACATCGGTGTCGCTGTCGCGGATGCGTTCCGTCACCTCGCGATAATACTCCAACTTGCGTGAGGGCTTCCCCGTCTCCGGATCGCGCACATGGCAATGCACCACCGCCGCCCCAGCCTTCGCCGCCGCGATGGCGCTGTCGGCAATTTGCTTCGGGCTGCGCGGCACATGCGGGCTGCGGTCCTGCGTGCCGCCCGATCCGGTCACGGCACAGGTGATGAAAACCTCACGGTTCATGGTCAGTGGCATGGCGTCCCCCCTCTTTTGACCCACCTTAGCCGTCTTGCCAGCGCATGCTTTGCACTTTACGAAATCTGCATGACGGAAAACGTGATCTTTTCCCCCGCGACCGGCCCCTTGACCATCGCGCTCTTCGTGCTGCCCCAGGCCTCGATCCTTGAGGTTGCCTCGGCGCTGGACCCCTTGCGCAATGCCAACCGGCAGTTGGGGCATGAGGCGTATCGCTGGCGGGTCGTGTCGCCGGATGGCGGGCCGGTACCGCTGACCTGCGGCATCTCGTTGCCCTCGACCGGAACCTTGTCCGACGTGACCGGAGCGGATGCTCTGATCGTCATCGCCGGCTACCGCCTGGCCGAGGTCGCGACCCGCCCGCTCATCCGCGACCTGCGCCGCATCGCGCCGCGGTTTCACCTGGTCGGAGGGATCGACGCCGCCCCTTGGGTCATGGCCCGCGCGGGGCTCTTGACCGGGTACCGCGCCACCGTGCATTGGGAGGACCTGGAAGACCTCGCCGCCGCCCACCCCGAAACTACGGTCCTGCCCGACCGTTACGTGATCGACCGCAATCGCGCCACCATCGGCGGGGCGGCGGCGGCGACCGACTTCATGCTGCATCTGATCCGCGCCCGGCATGGCGCGGCGCTGTCGCGGCAGGTCGCCGCCAGCTTTCTGGCCACGCACCGCGCGGGTCATGAACCGCAAATAGCGCCGCCCGCACAAGATCCAAGCCTGGATCCCCGCGTCGCAAAGGCCACCGCCTTGATGGAGGCCGCTCTCGACGCCCCCGCCAACATCAGCGCGATAGCGGCCAAGGTAAACCTGTCGTCCCGCCGCCTTGAAACGCTGTTTCGCGAAGCGCTGGGCTTGACCCCCGGCGCCTACGCCCTTGGCCTGCGCTTGGCCGCCGCCCGCCGCCTCCTGACCGACACCACCCACCCGATCGCCGAGATTGCGCTGCGCACCGGATTCTCCAGCCCAGCCACCCTGTCGCGCGCCTTCAAGGTCAGGTTTGGCCAATCCCCCGGGTCCTTGCGCCGATGATTTGCTCTTTTGGAAATACTCCACGGGGGTGCGGGGGTGTGAAACCCCCGTCTATGCGGCGTCCAAAAGACCCCGGCCCTTCAACAAAGCTTCTACCCCCGGCATCCGGCCCCGGAACTTCAGATACAATGCCTCGGCATCCTCGGACCCTCCTGCCGACAGGATGAACCTTTCCAGCCGTGCGGCCACGGCAAGGTCAAACGGATCGCCTGCCTCTTCGAAGGCGGCAAAGGCGTCGGCGTCCATCACCTCGGACCACATGTAGGAATAATACCCCGACGAATAGCCGTCGCCGCTGAACACATGCGCAAAATGCGGAGTTGCGTGCCGCATACGGATTGCCCGGGGCATGCCCAGGGTTTCCAGCACCTCGGCCTCGCGCTGCATGGGGTCGGCGGGGGGCGGCCCGCTGTGGAACGCAAGGTCCACCAGCGCGCTTGCAACGAACTCCACGGTGGCAAAGCCCTGATCATAGGTGCCTGCCGCCAGAAGGCGCTGCAGCATGTCCGCGGGCATCGGCGCGCCGGTCTGCCAGTGCCGCGCATGGGCTTCCAGCACGGCGGGCACCTCCAGCCAATGCTCGTAAAGCTGGCTTGGCAATTCGACAAAGTCCCGCGCCACGGAGGTACCGCTGATGAAGCCATAGGTCACATCCGACAGCATCTGATGCAGCGCATGGCCGAATTCGTGAAACAGCGTGCGCGCGTCGTCGTAGGACAGCAAAGTGGGCGATCCCTTGGCAAAGTTGCACACGTTCACCACAATCGGTCGCTGCTCCCCGCCCAGCTTTCGTTGCGACCGCATCGCCGAACACCAGGCACCCGAGCGTTTCGAGCCCCGCGCGAAATAGTCACCCAGGAACACCGCCACATGATCACCGCCCCGCGTGACCTCCCAGCCCCGGACATCGGGGTGATAGAACGGCCCTTCGATTTCGCGGAACTCAAGGCCAAAAAGGCGGTTCGCACAATCGAACTGCGCCCCAAGCATCGCCTCTAGACCGAGGTAGGGCTTCAATGCCGCCTCATCCAGATCATGCTCGGCGCGGCGCCGCTTTTCGCTGTAGTAGCGCCAGTCCCAAGGCTCCAGGGGCGCAGGCAGGCCGTCCGCAAGCAGCATCGCCTCCAGCACGGCGGCGTCGTCCAGCGCCTTTCGCCGTGCAGGCGCCCAGACCTGCATCAACAGATCACGCGCCGCGTCGGGGGTTTTGGCCATCTCTGGCTCCAGCTTGAAGCTGGCAAAATCGGGATAGCCCAACAACGCCGCCCGCTCGGCCCGCAAGGCCAGAATCTCGGCGGCCAGCGGACGGTTGTCTGTCTCGCCCCCATTCGCCCCCCGCGCCACCCAGGCCATGTAGGCCTGCTGGCGCAGCGCCCGGTTGGGGGAAAACTGCAGGAAGGGCACGATCAGGCTGCGGTTCAGCGTCACCACCGCACCAAGACCGCGCTCGGCCCCTGCGGCTTTGCTTGCGTCCTGCACAAAGCCGGGTAGCGCCGCCAGATCGGCTTCGCCCAACTCCATGAACCAGGCCCGTTCATCCGCAAGCAGGTTTTGCCCGAAGGCCGTGCCCAGCACTGCAAGTCGCGATTTCACCGCTGTCAACCTTTCGGCGGCGGCCCCCTCAAGCGCCGCACCCGACCGCAGGAACATCTGCCGGTAAAGCTCTAGTACCCGAGTTTGCTCGTCGGTCAGGTCAAGCTGGCCACGCCGGGCCCAAAGCGCCTCGATCTTGGCGAAAAGCGGCTTGTTGTTGGTGATCTCGCTGGAAAACGCACTCATTTTCGGCGCAAGGTCACGCATCAGCGCCTCACGCGCCTCGGTACTGTCGGCCCCGGCGAGATTGTAAAACACGCCCGCCACCCGGTCCAGCGTCGCCTCTGCCAGTTCCAACTGCTCGATCACTTCGGCAAACCCCGCGCCCGGCCCTTCGGCAATCGCGGCAATCGCGGCCCGTGCCTCCGCCAACCCCGCCTCAAACGCCGGGGCGAAATGCGCGTCCTCGATCGCGGCAAAGGGCGGCAGGGCGAACGGCCCCGCCCATGGGGTCAACAGCGGATTTGTCATCACAACACTCCTTTGCCGCAAACCTAGGATGCCGCCCGGCAAAGGTCCACCGCCTTACCCGTGCCCCCGGTTACGCAAACCTGCCTCAAACCGGCGCAAGAGCAGCGACAACCCGATGGTCAAGGTCAGATACAGAAGCGCCGCCAGATTGTAGGTCTCGAAATAGCGAAAGTTCCCCGCCGCCGTGACCTTGGCCAGTTGCGCGATGTCACTGACCCCCAGCACGCTGACCAGGGACGAATCCTTTACCATCGCCACGAAATCATTGCCCAGGGGCGGCAGAACCATGCGGAACGCTTGCGGAAAGACGATATGGCGAAACCGCTGCCAGCCCGAGAGGCCCAGCGCCTTTGCCGCCTCGATCTGGCCCTTGTCCACGGCTTGCAGACCGGCGCGGAAAATCTCGGCGACGAAGGCGGAATAGGCCAGCATCAGCGCGATCACCGCGCGCCACAGCAGGGGGAAATCCCGCCCCCGCACCTCAGCAAACCCAAAAGGCACCGCCAGCCAGTTCCAGGCCGCCACCAGCCCCGGTGCCACCACGAAGGCGACGTAAAGCAGCAGCACGATGATCGGGATACCGCGCATCACCTCGATGTAAAGCCGCGCCGCCTGGCGCAGGACCACCGACCGCGACATCCCGGCAAGCGCCAGCCCAAGGCCCAAGAGGCAGGCCCCGACATAGGCCACCAGCGTCACGAGGACGGTGATCCACACCCCCTTGGCCAGCGTGGCCAAAGCGGCGGAATAGATGGCGCTGGCCCAGACCTCGTAGAACAGCCAAAGGCCGGTGACCGCAACGATCACCAGCCACCAGGGGAAGTCCTTGTCCGGCTTGGGGTTGGGGGTCATCGGGAAAGGCCCGGGCGGTCAGACCCGGGCCGCACCAACGTCACTGGGCGCTTCAGCCGCCGATCTTGTAGTCAAGGAACCACTTCTTGTTCAGCGCTTCGATAGTGCCATCCGCCTTCATCGCCGCGATGGCGGCGTTCATCGGGGCCACCAGATCGCTGCCCTTGGGGAAGATGAAGCCGAAATCCTCGGTCCCCAGCTTTTCCCCGATGATCTTGAGACCACCCGCCGAAGCCTCGACATAGCCCGCGCCCGCCGTGCCATCGGTCAAAACGAGGTCCACGTCGCCCGCCTTCAAGGCCTCGACCGTGGCCCCAAAGGTCTCAAAGAGTTTGATGCGCGGGTTCGCCTCATCGCCGTCAAGCACGTCATAGACGCCCACATAGAACGGCGTGGTGCCGGGCTGGGCGGCCATCAAAAGCTCCGGGTCGGCGGCAAAGCCGGCGGCATCGCTGAACCGCGCCTCATCGCCGCGCACCATCATCACCATCGCGCTGGTCATGTAGCTGTCGGAAAAATCCACCTGTTCCTTGCGCTCGTCCAGAATGGTGATCCCGGTCATGCCAAGGTCATACTGACCTTCCGAGACCGCCGGGATCATCGCGTCCCAGCTGACATTCTCATAAACCACGGTGATGTTCAGCCGCTTGGCAATCTCGGCCATCGCGTCATATTCCCAGCCCACCGCCGCGCCCGAGGCATCGAGGAACTGCAAGGGCGGATAGGCGTTCTCGGTCACCACCACCACCTCGCGGCCCGCCAGATCGGGCAGGTCTTGCGCAAAGGCCGAAGGTGCAGCAACGAGGGCGATGAGGCTGAGGGCGGCGGTCAGTTTCATAAGTCGGACTCCCTGTCACGAATGCGTCAGGCAACCATGCCGCGCCCTTGGCCCCGGCACAAGATGCGAGGTCCGCGCGACATTGCAAAAGCCTTGACGCACCCGGCAAGCGCCACAACCCTGCCGGATGGGAGGAATCGCATCCAATGCCCCGTACCTTGTCCCTGACCCCGGCCCATATCGCCCGCGTCCACCGCGACGGGCCCGATACCGGCCCGCCCCCGGGGATGGTGCTGCACGACGCCGCCGATTATGCCGCCTGGGTCGCCCGCATCGCCGAGCGTGCCCCGCCCCGCCCGTTACGGCTCTTTGCCTATGGCTCGCTGATCTGGAAGCCCGAGATCGCCCATACCGCCGAGGTCCCTGCCACCGCGCATGGCTGGCACCGCAGCTTTTGCCTGAAGATGATCCGCTACCGCGCCACGCCGGATTGCCCCGGCCTGATGATGGCGCTGGACCGGGGTGGCAGCTGCAAGGGCGTGCTTTACGACCTCACCCCCGAGGACCCTGCGCCGCAACTTGACCGCCTGTTCCGGCGTGAATTTACGGTCAAGCCGATCAACTCCATGCCGCGCTGGATCACCGTCCGCACCGCCGAGGGACCGGCCACCGCGCTGGCTTTCGTGATGAACCGCGCCTCGCCAGCCTATCTGCGCCTGTCCCTGCCTGACCAGGCGGCGATGCTGGCCCGCGCCTGTGGCCATTGGGGCAGCGGGGCAGAGTATCTTTTGAACACCGTCACCCATCTGCAGGCGCGCGGCATCCATGATCGTGGCCTTTGGACGCTTCAGCGCCTGGTCGCCGAGCGGATCGAGGCCAAAGTCAGCGGCTGACCCTCAGCGCGTTCCACACACCGCGCAATCCGCCCGCCGCTTGACGGCGATCACCCGCGTCTCGGCATATAGCGCGTCATGGATCATCAACCGCCCGGCAAGGCCCTCGCCCGCGCCGGTGATCCACTTGACCGCCTCCATCGCCATGATCCCGCCGATGATCCCCGGCAGGGGGGCGGCGACCCCGGCCTCGGCGCAGGTCGGCACCAGGCCGGGGGCGGGCTTGATCGGAAAGACGCAGGCATAGCAGGGGGCATCATGGGCGGGATCGAACAGGGACACCTGCCCCTCCCACTGGGTGATCGCGCCACTGATCAGGGGTACCCCCGCCGCCACGCAGGCCCGGTTGACCAGTTGGCGGGTGTCGAAGTCATCCGTACCGTCCAGCACCAGATCATACTCTGCCACCAGCGCCACCGTGTCGTCCTGAAAGCGGCGGTTATATGGGCGCACCTCGATGAAAGGGTTCAGGGCGCGCATCGCCAGTTCCGCCGAAAAGACCTTGGGCATCCCGATCCGCGCATCGATGTGGATGACCTGACGCTGCAGGTTCGACCCTTCCACCACATCGGGATCGATCGCCCCGATGGTGCCCACGCCCGCCCCCGCCAGGTACAAAAGCACGGGCGAGCCCAGCCCCCCCGCGCCCACCACCAGCACCCGCGCCGCCTTGAGCCGCTTCTGCCCCGGCCCGCCGATTTCACGGAGCAGGATATGGCGGGAATAGCGGTTCAGTTCGACCTCGCGAAACGCTCCCGGCGGGGCCTCCACCGCGACCTCGACCGGACGCTGCCGCCGCAAAAGGCGCAAGAGGGCGGCGTAGCCGATCGCCAGCCCCGCCAGAATTCCGAACAGACCCCAGGCCCGCAGATCGCCCCCAACCAGCCGCGCAAGACCATTGCCTGCGGTAAAGGGCGCATGGGCCAGCAGCAAAAGCCCCCACCAGACTGCCGCTGCCAGGACCCAGCGCCCACCCCACCCCAAGCGGCGACCAATAGCCCAGATCGCGACAAACCCCAAAAGCCCGATCACGACCCCATCCCCGTGGACCCGAACCCACCCTCGCCCCGCGCGGTTTCGTCCAATGCCTCGACCACGGCAAAGCCCACCTGCACCACCGGGGCCACCACCGCCTGCGCCACCCGGTCACCATGACGGATGGTATAGGCCTCAGCCCCCAGATTGATCAGCGCCACCCCCAAAGGCCCCCGGTAATCACTGTCGATGGTGCCCGGAGTATTCGGCAGCGTGATCCCATGCTTCGAGGCCAGACCGGATCGCGGCCGCACCTGCATCTCATAGCCCGCAGGCACCGCTACCCGAATGCCGGTGGGGCAGATCGCCCGCGCCATCGGCTCCAGCACCAGACCCGCCGCACGCTGGTCGGGTGGAAAGTTGGCGCAAAGGTCCGCCCCCGCCGCCCCTGCGGTCTGATAGACAGGCAAAGCCAAGGACCGGTCGGCCCAATCTTCCCAAACCACGCTGACCACCGGCCCCATCGCAAGCCCTTTCATTCTGGTAAAAATATCCCCGCCGGAGGCACCGGCCCCTCAGCCCGCCAAAGCCTCGGCGATCCGGGCGGCCAGTTTCCGCGCCACCGCATCCTTGCCCATACGCGGCCACACCTCGGCCCCGGCCTCGGTGATCACCGTCACCGCGTTCTCCACCCCGCCCATGATCCCGGTGGCGGGCGACACGTCATTGGCGAGGATCCAGTCGCAGCCCTTGCGCAGCCGCTTGGCCGTGGCATGGGCCACCACATCCACCGTTTCGGCAGCAAAGCCGACCACCAGCCGGGGGCGCAGCGCCCCTTGCGACACCGCGGCCAAGATATCCGGGTTCTCGGCAAACTCCAGCGCCGGAAGCTTGCCCGAGCCGTCCTTCTTCAGCTTCTGACCCGAGGCATTGACCACCCGCCAGTCAGCCACCGCAGCGGCCATCACCGCGGCATCGGCGGGCAAGACTGCGGCAACGGCGGCGGCCATCTCGACCGCCGTCTCAACCCTGACCACCACCACCCCGGCCGGCGGCGGGACCAAGGCAGGCCCGGTCACAAAGGTCACTGTTGCCCCCAGATCGCGCAAGGCCGCCGCAATCGCCGTCCCTTGCGCGCCCGAGGATCGGTTGGCGATGTAGCGCACTGGGTCAATCGGTTCATGCGTCGGTCCACTGGTCACCAGCACATGCTTGCCCGCCAATGGCCCAGCCCCCAGCGTCCCCTCGATCGCGGCCAGGATCGCCGCCGGTTCCGCCAGCCGCCCGGGGCCATATTCACCGCAGGCCATCTCGCCCGCATCGGGGCCTACGACCAGCACCCCATCCCCCCGCAGCGCGCCCAGATTGCGCTGCGTGGCGGGGTGGTCCCACATTCGCACATTCATCGCCGGGGCCACCAGCACCCGCTTGTCCGTCGCCAAAAGCACTGTCGAGGCCAGGTCATCCGCCCGCCCGCCCGCCATCTTGGCCAACAGATCTGCCGTTGCCGGGGCCACCACCACCAGATCCGCCGCGCGGGACAGCTGGATATGGCCCATCTCGGCCTCATCGGTCAGATTAAAGAGGTCCTGATAGACCTTTGCCCCCGCCAGCGCGCCGACCGACAGGGGCGTGACAAACTCAGCCCCCGCGCGGGTCAGGACCGGGACCACTGCGCCGCCAGCCTTCTGGATCAGCCGGATCAGCTCCAGCGCCTTGTAGGCCGCGATGCCGCCGCCGATGATCAGCAGGATCCGTTTGCCCGTCAGCATGGCCCGCACTCCCTTGGTCAGGCCCCAGCTTTAGGGGCCAAACCGGCGAAACTCAACCATTGCGGGGGGACGGGGCCTAGACCAGAAAGTGCCGCACTTCCTTGGACTGCGCTTCCAGGGTCTTGCGCAGCTTGGCAAAGGCGGCAGCTTCCAACTGGCGGACCCGCTCTTTCGACAGGCCCAATTCCTCGCCCAAGCTTTCCAAGGTGCGGCCCGCCTCGCGCAGCTTGCGTTCCGCAACGATATAGCGTTCGCGCGGGTTGAGCGATTGCAGCGCCGTGATCAGCCAGTCGCGCAAACGGTCGGTGTCGTGCGAGCCCTCGACAGCCTCGGCCGCCTGCACGCCGTCATCCTCCAGCGCGTCGATCCATTCGCGCCCGTCTTCATCCGAGGATTGCGTGGCGTTCAGGGAGTAATCCGAACCCGAAAGCCGCCCCTCCATCATCTCGACATCGTTCACAGACACGCCCACATCCGCCGCGACCATCTGGCGCAGTTGGTGCTGGTCCAGAGACTCGCCCCGCTGGGCGGCCTCACGCTCCAGCTTGGCCTGCACGCGGCGCAGGTTGAAAAAGAGGGCCTTCTGCGCAGAGGTGGACCCGGTGCGCACCATCGACCAGTTGCGCATCACATAGTCCTGGATCGAGGCCTTGATCCACCACACCGCATAGGTCGAAAACCGCACGCCCCGGTCGGGGTCAAACTTGTCGGCCGCCTTCATCAGGCCAAGGCTGGCTTCCTGGATCAGGTCATTCATCGGCGCACCATAGCGGCGGAACTTGGCCGCCATGCTGATCGCCAGCCGCATGTAGGCGGTGATCAACCGGTGCAGCGCCGCCTCATCCCGCTGGTCGCGCCAGGCATAGGCCAGCCGCAGCTCGGTTTCGGCGTCCAGAAGTTCCGCCTTCATCGCCTTGCGCGACATCGTCTGGTCAGAGTATCCGTCAAGTGCCATGATGACCTCCAGATTGGCTGACTTCGGTCGACGACCGGTCCTTGCAACTTCTACGGAGCGCGCCTTTGCCCGGATCACTTCCCGCGCTGACATTGGTGATCGGCGGGGCAAGGTCCGGCAAATCGACCTTCGCCGAGGGGTTGGTCACCGCAACCACCCGCCCCCGCCGCTATATCGCCACCGCCGAGGCCTGGGATGACGAGATGCGCGCGCGCATCGCGCAACACCAAGGCGACCGGGGCGCGGGCTGGATCACGGTCGAAGCCCCGCTTGATCTTGCCACAGCGCTGGCCGATGCCCGCACGGGTGAGGTGGTTCTGGTCGACTGCGCCACGCTGTGGTTGACGAACCACCTCCTCGCCGATCATGACCTGACGGCCACGGCGGCAGACCTCATGCGCGCCCTTGCCACCTGCCCCGCCCCGGTGGTGATCGTTACCAATGAGGTCGGGCAAGGCATCGTGCCCGACAACGCGCTGGCCCGCCGATTTCGCGACGCACAAGGCCGGCTGAACCAGCAGCTTGCCCAGGCTGCCGACCTCGTGGTGACGGTGATCGCGGGCCTGCCTTTGGTGCTGAAGGGGGGCTTGCCGGCATGACGGACAGGCGCAAATGGCGGTTGTTAACGCCTCCCCTCCCCCTGGTGGGGAGGGGTGGGGGGTGGGGGGCTGCCTTGGGGCAAACCAGGCCAGCGGGCCCGCGCACATGACCCGGTTCTGGCTGGTCCGCCATGGGCCGACCCATGCCAAGGCGATGATCGGCTGGACCGACCTGCCTGCCGACCTTTCCGACAGCGCCGCGATTGCCCGCCTGACCGCGCATCTGCCCCCCTCCGCGCCGGTAATCTCATCCGACCTTGCCCGCGCGGTGGCCACCGCCGACGTGCTTGGGCACCGCCCGCGCCTGCCCCATGACCCCGACCTGCGGGAAATGAACTTTGGCCAGTGGGAAGAGCGCGGTTTTGCCGAGGTCGAGGCCGAGGACCCCGCCCTGATCCGCGCCTTCTGGGACAATCCCGGCGACATCAGCCCCCCTGACGGCGAAAGCTGGAACGCTCTGACCCGCCGCAGCTGGGCCGCCCTTGACCGGCTGCAAGGCACCGCCCCCGACATCATCGTAGTCGCCCATTTCGGCCCGATCCTGGCCGCGGTCCAACGCGCGGCGGGGGTGACCGCGCTCCAGGCCTTTGCCCACCGCATCGACAACCTTTCCGTGACCAGCCTCAGCCTTGACCCGCCAAAGGTCCTTGCGATCAACCACTTGCCGTAACGCCCCCAAAAGGACTGCCCCCATGACCTATGACCTTGTGATCGGCGACCGCGCCTATTCCAGCTGGAGCCTGCGCGGCTGGCTTTTGTTCGACGCCTTCGGGCTGCCGGTGACGCTGCACCGCGCGCAGCTTTACACCGATGAGCTTGCCACAATCTTGCGCGACTACGCCCCGGCCCGCACCGCCCCCACGATGCGCACCCCAGATGGCAGCGTGGTGCCCGAAACCATCGCCATCGCCGAGGAACTGGCCTCGCGCCACCCTGACGCCGGGCTTTGGCCCAGCGCCCCCCATGCCCGCGCCACCGCGAGGGTTCTGGCCGCCGAGATGCACGCAGGCTTTACCGCGCTCCGCAGCCATTGCCCGATGAACCTGCGCGTCAGCTACACCGACTGCGCCCCACCTGACGCTGTGCTGGCCGACCTTGCCCGGCTTGACACGCTGTGGTCCTGGGCGCGCGCCACCACCGGGTCAACCACGCCCTGGCTCTGCGGGGATTACTCCGCCGCCGATGCCTTCTTTGCCCCGGTCGCCAGCCGCATCGCCACCTACAACCTGCCGGTCACCGAGGCGGCGATGGCCTATGTGACCGCCCATCTCGCCCATCCCAGCTTTCGCCGTTGGCGCGCGATGGGCATGGTCGACGGCGCGGATCAAGAGTTTTACCGCCGCGACTATCCCTTGCGCGACTGGCCGGGTCCGGCCCGCCTTGACGCCCGCGCGGTCGAGGGGACTGCGGCAGAAAACACCGCCTGTCCCTATTCGGGCCAGCCCGTGACCCATGTGCTGGAGCTTTCCGGCCGCCGCTTCGGGTTCTGCAACGCCTTTTGCCGCGACAAGACCGTGGCCGACCCCGAAGCCTGGCCCGAGTTCCTGCGGCTTTACCAGTCGTAAACCATTCCGCCCTATTCGTTAACCTTGATGAACGGGGCAGAACCGATGCAGAGCCAACCCAAAGCAGGGCAAACACCAAGGCCGGGCCTCCTGGTGCCCCCCCTCCCCCCCGTGGGGAGGGGAAGGGGGAGGGGGGCGTCGGTATGGTGGTGGGCAGCCCTGCGAAGGACGAAAACCCCATGACCGTGCGAACCTATACCGTCGCCTTCGAGGGCGTCGAGGCCCGTATGGTCGAGGTTCAATGCGCCGTCTCGCCCGGCGCGCCCGCCTTTACCCTGGTCGGCCTGCCCGACAAGGCGGTAAGCGAGGCGCGCGAACGGGTCCGCGCCGCCCTGCAGGCACTGTCGATTGCGCTCCCGTCCAAGCGGATCACCGTGAACCTGTCGCCCGCCGACATGCCCAAGGAAGGCTCGCATTTCGACCTGCCGATCGCGGTGGCGCTCCTCGCCGCGCTTGAAATCATCCCGGCCGAGGTGGTGGAGGGGATCGTCGCCCTGGGCGAATTGTCGCTGGACGGCAGGCTGGTCGCGGTGACCGGCGCGCTGCCCGCCGCCATGGCCGCCGCGGTCGAGGATCGCGCTCTGCTTTGCCCGCGTGCCTGCGGGGCTGAAGCCGCCTGGGTGGGCGCGACACAGGTCCTCGCCGCCGGTTCCCTGGCCGAGGTGCTGCACCATTTCACCGGCCGCACCCCCCTTGCCCCGGCCGAAGCAGGCGAGGTGCAAGGCCAAGCAAACCTGCGCGATTTTCGCGAGGTCAAGGGACAGGAACGCGCCAAACGTGCGCTCGAAATCGCCGCTGCAGGACGCCACCACCTGTTCATGGTCGGCACGCCAGGCTCGGGCAAGTCGATGCTGGCCGCACGCCTGCCCGGCATCCTGCCGCCACTTTCGGCCCCCGAGGCGCTGGAAACCTCGATGATCCACTCGCTGGCCGGGCTCTTGTCCGAAGGCGGCATCAGCCGCGATCGCCCGTTTCGCGAACCGCACCATACGGCCTCGATGGCCGCCATCGTCGGCGGCGGGCGCGGGGCCAAACCGGGGGAAATCAGCCTGGCGCATAACGGGGTGCTGTTTCTGGATGAGTTTCCGGAATTTCCCCGAACCGTCCTCGACACGCTCCGCCAGCCGATCGAGACGGGAACCGTGATGGTCGCCCGCGCCAACGCCCATATCCGCTATCCCTGCCGGTTCTTGCTGATTGCGGCGGCAAATCCCTGCAAATGCGGCTACCTGATCGATCCCGCCCGCGCCTGCGGCCGCGCGCCCATCTGCGGCGAGGATTATCTGGGCCGCATCTCGGGGCCGCTGATGGACCGATTCGATCTGCGTGTCGAAGTGCCGCCTGTGGCCTTTACCGACCTTGATCTGCCGGCATCGGGCGAAAGCTCGGTGGCAATCGCGGCCCGGGTGGCCGCAGCCCGGGCGCGCCAGACCGCGCGCTTTGGGGCCAGCACAACGCTGCGCGTGAACGCCGATCTGGAGGGCACGGCGCTGGAGGACCACGCAAGCCCAGATGCCGAGGGCAAAGCCCTGATCTCGCGCGTCGCGGAACGGATGGGCCTTTCGGCGCGGGGCTACCATCGCATCCTGCGGGTGGCCCGCACGATCGCCGACCTTGATGGCAGCGCGACCGTGCGGATGCCCCATGTGGCCGAGGCGGTCGGCTTCCGGCTTTCGGCGGCGGTCGGAGGCTTGTAGGCAGGGTGCTTAGTTTGGCTCACCCCGCGCGAAGACGCCGGCAAGCTTACCGCCGCTTCGCCTCGATCGCGTCCCAGATCAACGCCGCAGCATTGGTCCCGTCAAACCGCTCCAACTCCTGCAACCCGGTCGGCGAGGTCACGTTGATCTCGGTAAGCCAGTCGCCGATCACGTCAATGCCGACGAAAACCTGCCCCTTTTCGCGCAAGACCGGTCCGATGGCAGCGCAAATCTCCAGATCCCGGGCCGTCAAACCAACCGGCTCTGGCCGCCCGCCGGCATGCATGTTCGACCGCGTCTCGCCCGGTTGCGGCACGCGGTTGATCGCACCGACCGGCACGCCATCCACCAAAAGCACCCGCTTGTCACCCCGTTCCACCGCAGGCAGGAACTTCTGGACGATGACTGGCTCACGGTTCAGCCCCATGAAAAGCTCATGCAACGACGCAAGGTTGCGGTCGCTGGGATCAAGCCTGAACACCCCAGCCCCGCCATTGCCGTAAAGCGGCTTGAGGATGATGTCGCCATGCCGCGCCTTGAAGGCACGGATGGTCTGCAAGTCCCGCGCGATCGCTGTTGGCGGAGTCAGTTCGGGAAACCGCAGAACCAATAGTTTTTCGGGAAAATTGCGTACCCAGAACGGGTCGTTCACGACCAACGTCCGGGGGTGGATCAGATCCAGAAGATGGGTCGTCGTGATATAGCCCATGTCAAAGGGCGGGTCCTGACGCAGCCAGACAACATCGAATTCGGCCAGATCAACTTCGGTCTCGGGGCCAAGGGTCGCATGATTGCCGACCTCGCGCCGGACCTCGACAGGCCACCCTCGCGCGACCACCCTGCCTTCGACAAAGGCCAACCGGTCTGGCGTATAGTGAAACAGCAGATGCCCGCGGGCTTGCGCCTCAACCGCTATGCGGAAGGTCGAATCCGCCTGGCTGTTGACCGACCCGATAGGGTCCATCTGCAACGCGACTTTCAAGGACATGCGCACCCTCCGCGGACCACGGGCCGAGTGATGACCCATCGCAGGACAAGATGCAATTCATCACGCGAAAGCGTTTTCCAGAACTTCGATGCGCCCCTGGCCATCAACCAGCGCCAGGTCGATGCGCAGATCAGTCAATGAACCTTTGGGTTCCGTCGCCACGAACTCTTCGGCGGCGGCAAAGATCCGGCCGACTTGCCCCGGCGAAAGATGCGACGCGGCAAGGTCGTGCGTGCGGCTTTGCTTTACCTCTATCACGATCACTTCATCGCCAAGTCGGCCAATCAGATCAAGTTCGCCGCCTTGCCCCCGCCAACGTCTACGGCAGATCGACACCCCCCGCGCTTCATAAAGACGGGCAACCGCATCTTCAGCCGACTTGCCTGCGTGGTAATTTGTCCGGCCACGGTCGGACCGTCCGCGCCCTGTGGTCCCGACGGGAAAATCAAACGGCATTGCCACCTCACAAAGTGTCATGGACGGTCAAGGTCAAGCGCGATCTTGTAGACCAGTTTGCGCGCAATGCCCAGATTATGCGACACAAAACCTACTGCATCCTTAACGCTCATGGTCCCCAGCGCCCCGCGCAGGGCCGCTGCGACGTCTTCGGCGCTGGATTCGACCGGGCTTTTTCGGTCGACCAGAACCACGACTTCCCCCTTGACCGACCGCTGGGCAAACGCCTCGGCCAGCGTGGCAAGCGTCCCTCGGGTGACGTCCTCGAATTTCTTCGTCAACTCGCGGCAGATCGCGGCGTGTCGGTCGCCGCCAAGAACCAGGGCCAGATCGGCCAACAGCGAGGCCAGCCGCCGGGGGCTTTCGTACAGGATCAGCGTTGCCTGCACTTTCGCCATATCCGCAAGAAATGCCTTGCGCGCGGTTGCGGCGGCGGGTGGGAAGCCTGCAAACAGGAATCGGTCCGAGGGCAGGCCGGACAGGGTAAGCGCGCAGATCGCCGCGCAGGGCCCTGGGGCTGCTGAAATCGGCAAGCCTGCCGCCGCGACCGCTCGGGCAAGCTCGAAACCCGGGTCCGAGATCAACGGCGTCCCCGCCTCAGACGCATAAGCCAGGCTTTTGCCTTCGGCCAGCAGGCCCAAAAGCCCGCGCAAGGACGCCTCGCCGCTGTGATCGTGGTGGGCGATCAGCGGCCGCCCAGCCAGGGCGATGCCGTGAATTTCCATCAGGTGTCGCAGGGTCCTGGTGTCTTCGGCAACCAGCACATCCGCCCCGGCAAGGATGTCGAGCGCGCGCAGCGTGATGTCGCGCGCGGCACCGATCGGCGTCGACACCAGATGCAGACCCGGCGGAATTGCGCGCAGGCCGTGGCGGACTGGCGGATCAACAGGCTGAAAGCCATGCCTCACAAGTTTACTTCCCTTTGCGAACCCATTACCGTTCCGCACGTTGTTGCCGGCCCGCAGACCTTGCGACTGCCGCAGAGTGAGGAAGCATGATGTTGTCCGCTATTCGTCTGGCCCGCAAGTCGCTTGCCTGGTGCGTTCTGCTTGTCGGCCTGGTGCCTCTTGCGGCTTGTGTCGCGCCCGGGGGCGGCACTGGCCCGGCAACCGGTGCCGGTGGCTCGGTGCAGGTGGCACTGCTGATCCCTTCTGGTTCCGCCCAGGCGCAGGATGAGTTGTTCGGCCAGAATCTGGAAAACGCCGCCCGGTTGGCGATGGCCGACCTCGCAGGGGTAGAGATCGATCTGCGGGTCTACCGCACTGCCGGCAGCCCGGAGCTTGCCGCAGTCCTGGCCAAACAGGCGGTCGATGAAGGTGCGCAGGTGATCCTTGGGCCGTTTTATTCCGAAGAGGCCAATGCTGCCGGCAACGCCGTCGCGGCCTCGGGCGTGAACGTGCTGGCGTTTTCCAACAATGCGGCGATCGCCGGGGGCAATGTGTTTGTCCTTGGCCAGACCTTCGACAACACCGCACGCCGGCTGGCAAGCTTTGCCGTGCGCAGCGGCAAGGGCAAGATCCTGATCGTGCATGACCGCAATGTCGCCGGTGAGGTTGGCAAGACCGCGATCGAGCGTGGCATCGCTGCCGCGGGCGGGGCCGTCGCCGGGGTGACATCGTATGAGTTTTCGCAAAACGGCATCGTGCAGGCCGCAACCGGTATCGTCGCCTCGGCGCGGTCTTCCGGGGCGACGGCGCTGTTTCTGACCGCCGACACCGCCGGGGCGCTGCCGCTTCTCAGCCAGCTTTTGGTCGACAACGGTATCGACCGGACCAGCACCCAGTTCATCGGCCTGACCCGCTGGGACATTCCGCCCTCGACGCTGGCCTTGCCGGGCGTGCAGGGGGGCTGGTTTGCAATGCCCGACCCAGGCCTGCAGGCGCAGTTCCAGTCGCGCTATGAGGCGGCCTATGGGGCCAGCCCTTCGGTGGTGGCGGGGCTTGCCTATGACGGGATCGCTGCGATCGGTGCCCTGGCACGGTCTTCGGCGGGCGCACCGATCACGCGCGAGGCCCTGACCCAACCCTCGGGGTTCGCCGGGGTGTCGGGCATTTTCCGCTTTCTGCCCAGCGGTTCGAACGAGCGTGGTCTAGCCGTGGCCCAGATCCGCGACAACGCCGTTTCGGTGATCGATGCCGCGCCTCGCAGCTTTGCCGGTGCCGGGTTCTGACCCCGTGTCATCCTTGATCAGGGCCGTTGCGGCACCTGAGGGGGCGCTGACAAACACGGGGTTTGCGGTGCCCTCTGCCCAGGACCTGACCGACGACGTGCTGTCGGGTCCGATCAGCGCGGCCACCGAGGGCAAGGCCGCGCGCTTGTTTGCGGTTGCGCAACTTGCGGTGGCCAAGGCCGAGGCTACCGCAGGGTTTGAGGCCGCGTTCCTGACCACACCCCGTGTCGCGCGCCCGCTGGTGACGGCGCAGGCTGGTCTGACGGACGCGCTGGTCCAAACCGCCTTTGCGACCGCGACCCGCCTGCATGCGCTGCCGAACCCGACCGAAGCCGAACGCATCGCCGTGCTTGGCGTCGGCGGCTATGGCCGGGCGGAAATGGCACCACAATCGGATGTGGATCTTCTGTTCCTGACACCCTGGAAAATCACGCCCTGGGCCGAAAGCGTCATCGAGACGATGCTTTACATCCTGTGGGACCTGAAACTGAAGGTGGGACATGCCAGCCGCACCGTGAAGGACTGCCTGCGTCTGGGCCGCGAGGACATCACCATCCGCACCGCGCTGTTGGAAAATCGCTTCGTCTGCGGCGATGCAACACTTGCGACCGAGCTTGGCGACAAGCTTTGGGGTGAGCTGTTTCGGACCACCGGACCGGAGTTCATCGAGGCCAAACTTGCCGAACGCGCCGAGCGTCACAAACGCCAGGGCGGTCAGCGCTATGTGCTGGAGCCGAACGTCAAAGAGGGCAAGGGCGGCCTGCGCGACCTGCAGACCCTGTACTGGATCGGCAAATACCTGCACCGGGTGCCCTCCTCGCAAGGTTTGGTCGCGGCAGGACTGCTCAGCGCCGACGAATACGAAAGCTTTGCCAGGGCCGAAGATTTCCTGTGGGCCGTGCGCTGCCATTTGCACTATCTGACTGCGCGGGCCACCGATGTGCTGACCTTTGATCTGCAGGTCGAGGTAGCGGCCCGCATGGGCTATCGTGACAGTGCAGGCCGGCGCGCGGTCGAACATTTCATGCAAGACTACTTCCGCCAGGCAACCCGGGTGGGAGAGTTGACCCGCGTCTTCCTGACAGAATTGGAAGCCCGCCACGCCAAGCGCGAAGCCAGCCTGTTCGGTCTGTTCAAGCGGACAAAGCCGGTCAATCCCGGCTACAAGCTGGTGCAGGGCCGGATCGACGTCATCGACCCCAAGGCTTTTCTTGCCGACAAGCTGAACCTTTTGCGGGTGTTTCAAGAGGCGCTGCGCACCGGCTATCTGCTCCACCCCAACATCATGCGGCTGGTGGCAGCCAATCTTGACCTGATCGACGAGGCGATGCGCGACGCCCCCGAGGCGCGGCGGATATTCCTTGCGCTGTTGCTGGACCACGGCAATCCCGAACGTGCGTTGCGCCGGATGAACGAGCTTGGGGTCCTGTCTGCCTTCATCCCCGAATTCGAACCGATCGTCGCGATGATGCAGTTCAACGTCTATCACCACTACACGGTGGACGAACATATCATCCAGACCATCAGTTGCTTGGCACAGATCGAACGCGGCGCGTTGGTCGAGGATTTGCCGCTGTCCTCCTCGATTCTGAATGGGGGGGTGAACCGGCGCGTGCTTTACGTGGCCCTGCTGCTGCACGACATCGGCAAGGGCCGCCCCGAGGATCATTCGATCCTTGGCGCCCAGCTTGCCCGACGGATCGCGCCACGTCTGGGGCTTGATCCCGAGGAATCCGAAACGGTGGAATGGCTGGTGCGCTACCACCTTCTGATGTCCGACATGGCGCAAAAGCGCGACATCGGCGACCCCCGCACGCTGCGCGACTTTGCCAAGGCGGTAAAGACGCGCAAACGGCTGGACCTCCTGACCGTGCTGACCGTCTGCGACATTCGCGGCGTGGGCCCGGGCACGTGGAACAACTGGAAGGCCATGCTGCTGCGGCAGCTTTACAAGCAGACGTCCGAGGCGCTGGAAGCCGGGCTTGAAACCGTCAACCGCGAGAACAGGCATGAGGATGCAACGCTTGCCCTTCGCGCCCGGCTGCCCGACTGGGAGAAGGCCGCGCTCGACCATGAGGTCAACCGCCACTATGCGCCCTATTGGCAGGGGCTTTCGACGGACACGCATCTGGTCTTTGCCCGCCTGCTGCAAGGCCTTGGTGACAACGAGATCCGCATCGATCTGCACCCAGACCCCGACCGCGACGCCACCCGCGCCTGCTTTGCGCTGGCCGACCACCCCGGCATCTTCAGCCGCCTTGCAGGGGCCTTGGCACTGGTCGGTGCCAACGTCGTGGACGCGCGAACCTATACCTCGAAAGACGGCTATGCGACCGCAGTTTTCTGGGTTCAGGACATCGAAGGCAAACCCTATGAGGTGACCCGCCTGCCCCGCTTGCGCGGCATGATCGACAAGACCCTGCGTGGCGAAGTGGTGGCGCGTGACGCGCTGAAGGACCGCGACAAGCTCAAGAAACGTGACCGCGAGTTCCGCTTTCCGACCCATATCACCTTCGACAACGAAGGGTCCGAGATCTACACGATCATCGAGGTCGATACCCGCGACCGTCCCGGCCTGCTTTACGACCTGACGCGGACGCTGGCGGCCAGCAACATCTACATCGCCAGCGCCGTGATCGCGACCTATGGCGCGCAGGTGGTCGATACCTTTTACGTCAAGGACATGTTCGGCTTGAAACTGCGCCAGAAACAAAAGCAGGACACACTGGACCAAAAGCTGCGCACGGCCATCGCCGAAGGCGCGGAACGGGCGCAAGCATGACCCACCGTGGCTCGTCGAGCACTGCGTGCACTCCTCGCCATACCCCCGCGCAGCGAGGAGTGCACGCAGTGCTCGACGAGTGGCCCCAGCCTCCCCCGAAAGATCCTGCAGCATGAAACCCGTCCGCATCGTCAAGGGCTTTCTGACCGTCGGCTTTTGGACCCTGATCAGCCGCATCGCAGGCCTGGTACGCGACATTTTCCTGGCGCGGTTCCTGGGCGATGGCCCGGTGGCCGAAGCTTTCGTCATCGCGCAATCCCTGCCCAATATGTTCCGCCGCTTCTTCGCCGAAGGGGCCTTCAACTTTGCCTTCGTGCCGATGTTCGCCAAGAAAGTGGAGGCGGATGAGGGCGCCGAGGCCTTTGCCCGCGACGCCTATTGGGGCATGGCGGGGCTTTTGACGGTGTTTTCAGCGCTGGCCATCCTGGGCATGCCGCTTCTGGTCCTGATGATGGCCTCGGGATTTGTCGGGGACGACCGGTTCGATCTGGCCGTGACCCTGGGCCGGATCGCGTTCCCCTATATCCTGTTCATCTCGCTGACCGCCCTTTTGTCGGGGATGCTCAACGCCGCCGGGCGGTTTGTCATCACCTCGGCGGTGACCATCCTTTTGTCGGCCACGATGATCGGCGGCATGACCCTTGCCAACCGGATGGGCTGGGACATGGGGCGCACGCTTGCCTGGTCGGTCACGGTGTCGGGTGTCTTGCAACTGGCCGTGACCTGGGCGGCCGTGCGGCACCTCGGCTACCGGCTGCCGTTCCGCTGGCCGGTCCTTACACCCGAACTGCGGCGGCTGGCGATCATCGCCGCCCCGGCCGTGCTGGCGGGCGGGGTGGTGCAGATCAACCTGATCGTCGGGCGGCAGGTCGCCAGCATGACCGAAGGCGCGGTGGTGTGGCTTTACAACGCCGACCGCATCTATCAGTTGCCTTTGGGCGTGGTCGGCATCGCCATCGGTATCGTCCTTTTGCCCGACCTGTCGCGGCGGCTGCGGGCCAGCGATGCCGAAGGCGCGCGCGCCTCTTTCAACCGGGGGGCCGAATTTGCGCTTCTGTTGACGCTGCCCGCCGCGGTGGCGCTGGTGGTGATCGCCTGGCCGATCATCTCGGTCCTCTTCATGCGCGGCGCTTACGGGGCCGAGGCGGCGCTGAACACCGCCTGGGCGCTGGCGGCCTATGGGGTGGGTCTGCCGGCCTTTGTGCTCCATAAGGTGCTGCAACCGTTGTACTATGCGCGCGAGGACACCCGGTCGCCCTTCCGCTTTGCGGTCTGGTCCATGGTGGTGAACGCGGCCCTTGCGGTGGGGCTGATGCCGCTGATCGGCTATATGGCGGCGGCGATTGCCACCTCGGCGGCGGCCTGGGTCATGGTCTTGCAGCTTTGGCGCGGCTCACGCGGGATGGGCGACGCGGCCCGGCTGGACGCGCGGTTCAAGGCCCGGATGCCGCGCATCATTGCGGCGTCGGCGCTTATGGGGCTCGTCCTTTGGGGGCTGTCGGTCGGCCTTGCCGCGCCACTGGCGACGCCGGGGCTGCGCACCCTGACGCTTGGGGCGCTGGTTCTGGTGGCGATGGCGGTCTATTTCGCCACCGTCTTCGCTATCGGCGGCATGAACTGGGCCGAGCTGCGCGCCGCGCTCCGCCGTCAGCGCTGACGCATCCGTGCCGTCAGCCTGCGGATCCCGCCCGGGCTGACGACAAAGCTGATCGCGAACCCCGCCACGAAACCGGCAAGCTCGGCCACCCAGGTCCAGCCGCCGCCGAACAAAAGCCCGAACACCAGTTGCAGCCCCATAAGAATCCCGATCATCGAAAACGCTCGGTACTTGTTGCCGCCGGTGCGCGCCGGGTTGGTCCACCTGAGGTAGGTAAAGGCCCCGATCAACCCGTAAACCGGCGGATAGGCCCCGATCAGCGGCAGCTTGAGGTCGGGGATGAACAGGCCGTAAGCCACCGCCCCCGCGACCGTTGCCACCGCCACCACCGCGACCACCGCCCACCAGCGAAACGCCTCGCCCACCATCTTGCCAAGCGCGAGGAGGATGACCAGCGCAAAGATCGCATGTGTGGCACTGCCATGCACCAAAGGATAGCTGACCAACCGGAACAGCTGGTCATAAGGTGCGCCGCCGGTCTGCCACTGCTGGGCCAGCAATTGCGGAAAAAGACCGAACCGCTCCACCCCTTGCAGCCGCCAGCCGATGCCCGCCGCGCCGCCGATCAGGCCACCCTCGGCCAGGGACACCAGCACCTCGACCGCGATCAGCGGCAAGGCCAGCACCCAGACAATCGCGGGAAGCGGGTTCAGCGGCGGCGCGTTTCTGTCCTGATCCATGGCACTTTCCGGCGATTGACGACCCTTTGCCCTTGGATTACGCGGGTTCGGCAGCCTTTTCCAGACGGAGCCCGCCAATGACCTTCGCCCCGCGCATCTTTTCCGGCATCCAGCCCTCGGGCGGGTTGACGCTGGGCAACTATCTGGGCGCGCTGAAACGCTTTGTCGAAAAGCAGGATCAGGGCACCGAGACGATCTATTGCCTGGTCGATCTCCATGCGATCACCGTCTGGCAAGACCCCGAGCGTCTGCGCCAGCAGACCCGCGAAGGGGCTGCCGCCTTTATAGCCGCCGGGATCGATCCAGCCCGATCCATCCTGTTCAACCAAAGCCAGGTCAGCGCCCATGCCGAACTGGCCTGGATCTTCAATTGCGTCGCGCGGTTGGGCTGGATGAACCGGATGACCCAGTTCAAGGACAAGACCGCCGGCAAGAACGCCGAGGCCGCAAGCCTGGGCCTTTACGCTTACCCCAGCCTGATGGCCGCCGACATCCTGACCTATCACGCCACGATGGTCCCGGTCGGCGAAGACCAGAAACAACACCTTGAGCTTGCCCGCGACATCGCGATCAAGTTCAACAACGACTACGGGGTGGATTTCTTTCCTGTCGTCGAACCCCTGATCGAAGGCGCGGCGACGAGGGTCATGAGCCTTCGCGACGGCACCAAGAAGATGTCGAAATCCGACCCCTCGGACCAAAGCCGGATCAACCTGACCGACAGCGCCGACCAGATCGGCGCCAAGATCCGCAAGGCCAAGACCGACGCCGACCCCCTGCCCGACACCGCCGAGGGGCTAAAGGATCGGCCCGAGGCGAAAAACCTTGTGAACATCTATTCGGCCTTGTCCGGCCAGACCGTGGCCGAGGTGCTGGCTGAATATGCCGGGGCGCAGTTCGGCACCTTCAAGCCGCGGCTTGCCGAACTTGCGGTCACAATCCTGTCGCCGATCACGGTCGAGATGAACCGCCTGATGGCCGACCCGGCCGAGATTGACCGCATCCTGGGCGCAGGCGCCGACCGCGCCGAGGCCATCGCACGCCCCATCCTGGACCGGACCAAGGATATCGTTGGCATGATCCGCTCTCGCGCGAAGTAATCCACAGGAAACATCGCAGGGTCTTGCATCTGTCACATTCCCGATTCCCCCCAGCGCCATCGTTGATCCTGCTCGGAGATGCGATCTGTCCCCATCGCTTGGTCTGGCCGACCTGTCCCCTGCGAGGCCGTGACCACCCCGACCATACCCCCGTGCGCCCCCCGCACGGGGGTTTTTTTATGGCGGCCGGTTGACGCGTGACCCCAGCTCGATTTTGCCGCGCGGCGGGGCGCCTGGCGGCGAAAAATGATTGTCCACAGCTAAATGCCGAAGAAATCACTTTACACCCTTCCGCTTTGCCCACACCATATCTAGTAAGAGGAACGTCAGGCTTACGCACCTCTTGCCAGACACCCAGCTTCTTGTGGGTCTCATCCCGCCTGAAGCATCATAGTGAGGCCGGGCAATGTCGCTTTCCGAAGACTACGCAACGATGGACGACGTTCATCCGATCGACATCGTCGAGACGCTGGCCGAACACCACGCCTGGGAGTTTGACCGCGTCACCGATGACCAGATCGCCATGGCGGTCGAGGGGCAGTGGCGGACCTATTCCCTCACCCTCGCCTGGTCGCCGCAGGACGAAACCCTGCGCCTGATCTGCACGTTCGAGATGGAGCCGCCCGCCGACAAGATCGGGGGTCTTTACGATGTCCTGAACCGCTGCAACGACATGGTCTGGACCGGGGCCTTCACCTGGTGGGAAGAGCAAAAGCTGATGGTCTGGCGCTATGGGCTCTTGCTGTCGGGTGGCCAGATGGTCGGGCCTGAACAGATCGACCGGCTGATCGCATCGGCGGTCATGGCATGCGAACGCTTCTATCCCGCCTTCCAGATGGTCGGCTGGGGTGACCAAACCCCCGCGCAGGCGATGAAAGTCGCCATTGCCGAGGCTTACGGTCGCGCCTAACCTTACCTCGGGCAACTGGGGGACCTCATGACACTGGATCGCGTGGCCGAGGGCGGGTTGGTCCTTTTGGGCTGTGGCAAGATGGGCTCGGCGCTGCTGGCAGGCTGGCTGGCGGCGGGGCTTGCGCCCGATGCGGTCTGGGTGATTGAACCCAACCCGAGCGACTGGCTGATCCAGACCGGGGTTCACCTGAACGAAGGCCTGCCGCCTGCCCCGACCGTGGCCCTGCTGGCGGTCAAGCCGCAGATGATGGGCGCAGCCCTGCCCGCTTTGCAGGCCCTGGGCAACGGTGCCACGCTTTTTATCTCGATCGCCGCCGGGACCACCATCGCCAGCCTGGAGGCGGCGCTGGGGGGCCAGACCCCGATCATCCGCACCATGCCGAACACCCCCGCCATGGTCGGGCGCGGCATCACCGCGATTTGCGGCAATACCCATGCCGGGACGGGTGACCTCGCCCTCGCCCGCGCGCTGATGGCGGCGGTGGGCCAAGTGGTTGACCTTGACGGCGAACATCAGATCGACGCAGTGACCGGAGTTTCCGGCTCGGGTCCCGCCTATGTGTTCCACCTGATCGAGGCGATGGCCGCGGGGGGCGTGGCCGAGGGGCTGCCCCCTGCGGTCGCGATGCAACTGGCCCGCGCGACCGTTTGCGGCGCGGGGGAACTGGCGCATCAAAGCGCCGAGACGGCGGCACAGTTGCGGATCAACGTGACCTCGCCCGGTGGGACCACGGCAGCGGCGCTGGCGGTGCTGATGGACGAGGGCACCGGCTTTCCCGCCCTGCTGGCCCGCGCGGTCAAGGCTGCCGCCGACCGTGGACGTGAGCTTGGCGCATGATCACCTATGCCGATTTCGAGGCTGTAGATATCCGCGTCGGCCGCATCACCCGCGCCGAACCGTTCCCCGAGGCCCGCAAGCCCGCGATCAAGCTTTGGGTCGATTTCGGGCCTGAGATTGGCGAAAAACGCTCCTCCGCGCAGATCACCGCGCATTACACGCCCGAGGGGTTGATCGGCCGTCAGGTGCTGGCGGTGGTGAACTTTCCGCTGCGCCAGATTGGCCCGGTTCTGTCCGAGGTGCTGGTGCTGGGCCTGCCCGATGCCACGGGCGAGGTCGTGCTGATCGGGCCGGGCTATGATGTTCCACTGGGGGGAAAACTGTTTTGAAACCGACACTGCTGATCACCCGCCGCCTGCCTGACGCCGTGCTAAAGGCCGCAGGTGAACGGTTCACCGTCACCTTGCGCGACCGCACCGACCCGCTGCCACCCGACGAACTGCGCGCGGCCCTGCGTGACTATGACTTGGTGCTGCCAACCCTTGGTGACCGCTTCCAGCCCGATGTCTTTGCCGACGTGCCAAGCCCCCGGGCAAAGCTGTTGGCGAACTTCGGAGTCGGCTACAACCATATCGACGTTGACGCGGCCAAGGCTGCTGGTGTCCACGTCACCAACACCCCGGGTGCCGTGACCGATGCGACTGCCGACATTGCCCTGTCCCTGATCCTGATGACCGCACGCCGGTTGGGCGAAGGGGAACGGATGCTAAGGGCCGGGGCCTGGCACGGTTGGCACCCGGTCCAGATGCTGGGCAGCCATGTCACGGGCAAAAGGGTCGGCATCATCGGCTTTGGCCGGATCGGCAAGGCCATCGCCCGGCGCTGCCATTTCGGGTTTGACATGGAGGTGGTGTTCTTCAACCGCTCGCCCGTGGCCGACCCCGGCCTGCCTGCACGGCAGGTGGGCATGGCCGAAGCAATGGCCGCCGATTTCGTCGTGGTCGCGGTGCCGGGCGGCAAGGCGACCTATCATCTGATCAACGCCGAGACCCTTGGGCAGATGAAGCCCTCGGGCATTTTCGTGAACATCAGCCGGGGCGATGTGGTGGATGAGGCGGCGCTCATCGCGGCGCTGCAAGCCGATCGCATCGCCGGGGCCGGGCTGGATGTCTATGAGTTCGAGCCCAAGGTTCCCGCTGCCCTGATGCGGATGGAGAACGTGACCCTCCTGCCCCATCTTGGTACTGCCTGTCTTGAGGTACGGATTGGCATGGGGATGATGGCGGTAGCGAACCTCATCGCTTTCGCCGAGGGGAAGATGCCGCCGAACCTGCTCAATCCCTAAAGTGCTGGCGCGTCAGGGGCCAATAGGCGGGGATTCTTTCACCCGGCCCCCCCACCCTCTCCCTCCCCCACAAGGGGGGAGGGAAGCTCTCTTTCCAGCAAACTCGGACCAGTGAGGCGAGTATCTCGCGGTTTTCTACGCCGCCTTCTGCTCGCCGCCGAACCGACCGTAAAAGGTCTCCCCCTTGTCGGCCACTTCGCGCAACAGTTTCGGCGCATGGAACCGCGGGCCGAACTGGGCACTCAGGCCGCGGCAAATCGCAACCGCCTTTGCCGCTCCCAGCATGTCCAGCCACGCGAACGGCCCGCCGGACCAGGGCGCAAAGCCCCACCCCAGGATCGCACCCACATCGGCTTCGCGGATGTCGGTCAGCACCCCTTCTTCCAGCGCCCGCACCGCCTCCAGCACTTGGGCAAACAGCATCCGGTGCTGCACATCGCCCAGCGAGGGCTGCATCTTGTCGGCGGGATACTTGGTCGCCAACCCCTCCCACAGACCCTGCCGCTCTCCCTTGTCGTCATAGGCGTAAAAGCCCGACTTGGACTTTCTTCCCATCCGCCCCTGATCGGCCATCCAGAACAGGACGTGGTCCACGGCCTCGTCCGGGTAATCCTTGCCCATCGCCTGCTTGGTCGCCTTGGCGATCTTGACCCCCAGGTCGATCGAGGTTTCATCCACCAGTTGCAAGGGACCCAGCGGCATGCCCACCAGCTTGGCCGCGTTCTCGATCAGCGCCGGCTCCACCCCTTCGGCGACCATGCGGATGCCTTCGTTGATATAGGGAATGATGCAGCGGTTGGCATAGAAGAACCGCGCGTCGTTCACCACGATCGGGGTCTTGCGCAACTGCCGGACAAAATCAAGCGCCTTGGCAACGGCCCGGTCGCCCGTTGCCTTGCCCCGGATGATTTCCACCAGCATCATCTTGTCCACCGGGCTGAAGAAATGGATGCCGATGAACTGTTCGGGCCGCGCGCTGGCCGCAGCAAGGCCCGAGATCGGCAAAGTCGAGGTGTTGGTCGCATAGATGCAGTCCGCGCCGATCACCGCCTCGACCTTTGCCGTCACCTCGGCCTTGATCTTCGGGTCTTCAAACACCGCTTCCACGATCAGATCGGCCCCCTTCAGCGCCGCATAGTCGGTCGTGGCGGTGATGCGGGACAGAACCTCGGCCTTCTGGTCGGGCGTCACCTTGCGGCGCTGGATGCCTTTGTCGAGCAGCGCTTCGGAATGGGCACGCCCCCGGTCGGCGGCCTCTTGGCTGGCGTCGATCAACACCACCTCGATCCCGGCATTGGCCGCAACATAGGCGATCCCCGCCCCCATCATGCCCGCGCCGATCACGCCAAGCTTCTTGACCGTCTGGTCGGGCACTGCGGGGCGGTTCGCCCCCTTCTCCAGCGCCTCCTTGTTGATGAACAGGCTGCGGATCATCGCCGAAGAGGACGGGTCCAGCAAAACGCCGGTGAAATGCCGCGCCTCGATCTTCAGGGCCACGTCAAACGGCACCAGCGCGCCTTCATAGACCGCCGCAAGCAAGGCCTTGGCCGCCGGATAGACGCCTTGCGTCTTGGCGTTGATCATCGCACTTGCGCCGACAAAGGTCATGTACCCCGCCGGATGGTACGGTGCGCCACCGGGCATCTTGTACCCCTTGGCATCCCAGGGCTTGACCAGATCGGCATCGGTCGCCGCCAGAACCCAGGCCTTGGCCCGCGCGAGCAGCGCATCCGCAGGCACGACCTCATCGATCAGACCGCCCGCCTTGGCCTCGGCTGGCGAACAAAGCTTGCCCTCCAGCAGGAACGGTGCCGCCGCCATGGCCCCAAGCTTGCGCGACAGCCGCGTGGTGCCGCCCGCGCCGGGGAAGATGCCGACCATGATCTCGGGCAGGCCGATCTTGGCCTTTGGATTGTCGGCGGCGATGATGCGATGACAGGAAAGCGGCAGCTCAAGCCCGATCCCCAGCGCCGTGCCCGGCAGTGCGGCGACGATCGGCTTGCCCCCCTTCAGCGTCTTCGGGTCCATGCCCGCGCGTTCGATCTTGCGCAGGACCTGATGCATCCGCATCACGCCGTCAAAGATCGTCTTGGCCCCCCCGGCCCGCATCTGGGCGATCACGTTCAGGTCCATCCCGCCGGCAAAGTCCTTCTTGCCCGAGGTCAGGATGACCCCCTTCACCGCCGGGTCAGCCAGCGCCTGATCGACTAGGTCGGAGAGTTGCCCGAACGCCTCGGTCGACATCACGTTCATCGACTTTTTCGGCACGTCCCAGGTGATGGTGGCAACCCCATCGGCATCGGTTGTCAGGATGAAGTCAGGCATGCAGTCCTCCTTGCGGTCTGTCCTTGGGCATCAGCGCGGGCCATTCCAGTCCGTACCGTCCTTGTAGGTGAAACGGGCCTTGCCACCCGCCAATTCGACGCGAAGATCCACATCGGAATAGACGGCGGTTTCCTGCGGGGCTTTGGTGCCAACCACCAGAAAGCTTGCCGGCCGGTCGGTGCGGTTCACAAAATGGTGGCCATTCGGCTGGCCGGCCGGAAAGGCGGCACAATCGCCCGGGCGCATCACGGTTTCACCCTGATCTTCGATCAGCGTGCATTCTCCCTCCACCACCCAGACGAATTCGTCCTCATTCTGGTGCCAATGGCGCAATGAGGACATCGCCCCTGGGTCAAGGCTGACCAGATTGACGCCATATTGCGTCAGACCGCCAGCCTCGCCCAGCCGCAGCGATCTGCGTCCCCGCATCATCGCGGCGTAGGGATCGGGGTAGATCGACCCGGTTTTCTCAGGCACTTTGGAACGGCTGATCACAGGCATGGCGCATCAGCCCGTTCGGCGCGGTGGCATCCGGCAAGCAACCCTAAGCCGAGAGCGCCAGCTCTTCGGTCTGCGGGCAAATATCGGATTGCCGGGACAGCTGATAGGCGATCATTTCTACCTGCGGCCCGGCCGAACCGTCCCGCATGTAGTAGATCGCCGAGGTCAGCCGGGTGCCGGTCGCCGGCAGCGCCAGTTCGTACCAGTCGACCCAGACGCGGAACCGTCCGCCGCGCGGCAGTTCGACCGCCGTGACCTTTGGCTGCAAGGCCACCACGCCGCGTTGGCACAGCACTGCATGGGCATGGCGGCAGAAGGACAGCGCCTGATCGGCGTTGCCCAGCACGATCCACCGCGAGGCCGCAAAGATCGGCAGCGGATAGACAAAACTGGCCACCACGGGGTCCAGTTGACCAGCCAGCAGACACGCACTGCGGCTGCGCAACAGGGTCAATAGGGTGGGGAACGACACGAAAGAACCTTTCCAAGCGCTCTGGATGTGCAATCATCCTGCAAGACTGACCCCGAACGCACACCGGAAATGCGACAGATAAAGGTCTGTGCGCGACATCATGGCGGCCTTTCCCGTGGCGCATAACCCGGTTACTCCGACTGCGATCCATCGCCATCAGACCCTTTCGATGATGGTGGCAACCCCCATTCCCGAGGCAATGCACAAGGTTGCAAGCCCCAGGGTCTTGTCCGTCCGCTCCATTTCATCCAGCAGCGTGCCGATGATGATCGCCCCCGTAGCACCCAACGGGTGGCCCATGGCGATCGAGCCGCCGTTGACGTTGACCAGCGCAGGGTCCACGTCAAACGCCTGCTGAAAGCGCAACACGACCGCAGCGAAGGCCTCGTTCACCTCGAAAAGGTCGATGTCGCGGATGGTCAGGCCGCTGTCCTTCAGGATCTTTTCGGTGGCAGGCACCGGGCCGGTCAGCATGATCGTGGGATCAGTGCCGATCTTGGCCGTGGCCTTGATCCTGGCGCGCGGCTTCAGCCCATGCGCGCGCCCAAAGGCGGCATCGCCGATCAGCACCGCCGCCGCACCATCCACGATCCCGGACGAGTTTCCGGCGTGGTGGATGTGGCGGATCCGCTCAAGGTGCGGATACTTCATCAGCGCGACCTTGTCGAAGCCGGGCATCACCTCGCCCATCGCCTTGAAGCTGGCATCCAGCCGGCCCAGCGCCTGCATGTCGGTGCCGGGGCGCATGTATTCGTCACGCTCCAGGATGGTCAGGCCATTCTGGTCGGTGATGGTCAACACCGATTTCGCGAACCGCCCCTCGGCCCAGGCCACGGCCGCCCGGCGTTGCGATTCCACCGCCAAGGCATCGGCTTCGTCGCGGCTAAAGCCGTATTCGGTAGCGATGATGTCGGCTGAAATCCCTTGCGGCACGAAATAGGTTTTCATCGCAAGGCCGGGGTCCACCGCAATCGCAGCCCCGTCACTGCCCATCGGAACCCGCCCCATCATCTCGACCCCGCCGGCGATATAGGCGTGGCCTGCCCCACCCCTGACCTGGTTCGCGGCAAGGTTCACCGCCTCCATCCCGCTGGCACAAAAGCGGTTGATCGCCAGACCGGGAATGCGTTCGTCAAGGTCCGAGGCCAGCACGGCGGACCGTGCCAGGCACCCGCCCTGCTCGCCCACCTGGGTCACGTTGCCCCAGATCACATCCTCGACCGCGTGGCCCTGAAGGCCGTTCCTTTCCTTGACGGCGTTCAAGACCTTGGCCGACAGGGCGACCGCTGTCAGTTCGTGCAGGGAGCCGTCGGGGCGGCCTTTGCCACGCGGGGAACGGACGGCATCGTAAATGAAGGCTTCAGACATAAGAGGCTCCTTCCGGCGTCAAGGCTCGGGGGTAAGGGTGACGGGCACCAGAGGTGCATCGGCAAGCGCAGGATAGGCCGCGACCAACAGGTCAAGTGCCCCGACATCGCTGATCGTGAAGAAGTGCCAGGTGTCGGACGCGGGGATGGCGACGGTTGTTCCCGAAACCCGGAACTTTCCGCGAAAGGGGTCGAAAGCGCGGCTCTTGGTCGGGACCATTACATAGCTCAGACCGTCGTCGCCTTGGAACAGCGTGGCACCAGACAGGTCAAGCCGGTGTTCGGTGATGCCGGTGCCTGGGCGGTTGTTTTCGAGGTTGTCGATGAAGCGGGCGCGAAACTCCGCCGGGCTTTGCCCCAGAAGGGCGGCCATCTGCGCGATTAGCGGCGGGGGCAGGAAATCGAACAAACCCTCCGCATCGCCCGTCAGCAAGGCGGCCGTCATACCCGTGGCCCGCGCCTCCAGCGTCGAGCGCGTGGCTTCCGGCAAGCCAGAGATATCTGCCTTTGCGGTCAGCCCGGCGCAGGCGAGCGACAGCACCAGACCGGCGGCCAGACACCTCATGCGGTCACCTCGGGCAGTGCCCGCTGCATCAGGTCATAGGGGTGCTTCCAGCCGGGAAGCGCCGCAATCCGGTCCAGCCAGCGGTCGATGTGGGGCCAGTCCTTGCGGTCAAAGCCGAAGGGTTCGGGATAGTAGAGGTAGCCGCAGCAGGACAGGTCGGCGATGGTTACCGCCTCACCAGCCACCCAGTTGCGGTTGGCAAGATGGTCGTTCAACACGGTATAGGCGGCCTTGAGGCGGCCCTGCTGGAACGGGATCACCCCCTCGGGCCGCTTGTCGGCGGGCAGGAAGTTCATCAGGAATCGGGTCGTGCCGACCTGGGTTGACAGCTTGTGATTGTCCCAAAACAGCCAGCGCAGCACTTCACGCCGCTCTGCCGCCGACTTGCCGCCCAGCTTGCCGGTCTTGGAAGAGATATAGTCCAGGATCACCCCCGACTGCGTCAGCACGGTGTCGCCATCGACCAGCACCGGCACCTCGCCCATTTCGTTGATCGCCCGAAACTCTGGCGTCCGCGCGCCGCCATTGAAGAAGTCGACGAACACCGGCTCCCATTCGACATCGACCATGGTCAGCGCCAGAGCGCATTTGTAGGCGTTGCCGCTTTCGCCGAAGCAGTAGAGTTTCATCTTGTCATCTCCTGTTGTCGCCGTTCCCGGACCCGCACCAAGCCCGGCCAACCCCTCCTCGTTCGACTTCGTCTTCTCGTCGGGCGTCACGCGAGGAGTGACGACGTCATCGACGAGCCGTGCGGATCAGAACGCCTCGGCGGTCAGCGCCATGACAGTGTCGGCCCCGGTCTCGATGCGCGCAAGGTGCATCCCGCAAGCCGGCAGCTGGCGGGCCATGTAAAAGCGTGCCGTCGCCAGCTTGGCCTGCAGGAATTCCTGGTCGCCGGTGCCTGCGTCAAGCGCGACATAAGCCGCCTTCGCCATCCGCAGCCACATCAGGCCCAGACAGACATGGCCCATCATGTGCATGAAGTCATAAGACCCCGACAGCGCGGCGTTGGGGTTCTTCATCCCCTGCGCCATGAAGAACATCCCCGCCTGCTGAAGCTGCTTGGACGCGGTCTTCAGCGGCTCGACCAGACCGGCCAAGCGCTGGTCGTCGCCCCCGGCTTTGCATTCGGCCTTCACCATCTCGAAGAAGGCCATCACATGCTTGCCGCCGTCCTGCGCCAGCTTGCGGCCGACAAGGTCCAGCGCCTGCACGCCATTGGCACCTTCGTAGATCATCGCGATCCTTGCGTCGCGGGCAAACTGCGACATGCCCCATTCCTCGATATAGCCGTGCCCGCCGAACACCTGCTGGGCCTGCACCGCCATGTCGAACCCCTTGTCGGTGAGGAACCCCTTGATCACCGGGATCATCAGGCTGACCAGCCCCTCGGCCGCCGCATCACCCGTGCGAACCGACCGGTCGATCAGACTAGCGGCCCAGAAGGTCAGCGCGCGGGCACCTTCGACAAAGCTCTTCTGCTCCATCAGATTGCGGCGGATGTCGGGGTGGACGATCAGCGGGTCAGCGGGACCATCGGGGTTTTGCACCCCGGTCACAGCCCGCCCCTGCAGCCGGTCCTTGGCATAGTGAACCGCGTTCTGATACGCGGCCTCGGCCTGCGCATAGCCTTGCAGGCCGACGCCCAGCCGGGCCTCATTCATCATCGTGAACATCGCGCGCATGCCCTTGTGAAGGTCGCCCAAAAGCCAACCCGTCGCGCCATCATAGTTCATCACGCAGGTGGCATTGCCGTGGATGCCCATTTTCTCTTCGATCTTGCCGACCGACAGGGAATTGCGCGCCCCAAGGCTGCCATCCTCATTCACCAAGAACTTCGGCACAATGAACAGGCTGATCCCCTTGGTCCCCTCACCCCCGCCGGGGGCTTTGGCCAAGACCAGATGGATGATATTGTCCGCCAGATCATGCTCACCGGCCGAGATGAAGATCTTCTGCCCGGTGATCTGGTAGCTGCCATCCGGCTGCGGCACGGCCTTGGTGCGCATCAGGCCAAGATCGGTGCCGCAATGGGGTTCGGTCAGGTTCATCGTGCCGGTCCAGTCGCAGGACACCATCTTGGGCAGATAGGTCGCCTTCTGCTCGGCGCTGCCATGGGCATGGATCGCCGAATAGGCCCCGTGGGTCAGGCCCTGATACATGTTGAAGGCCATGTTGGCGCTGACGAACATCTCTCCGACCGAGGTGGCCAGCACATAGGGCAACCCTTGCCCGCCATAGTCTGGGTCGCAATCAAGCGCGGTCCAGCCGCCTGTCTTCATCACCTCGAAGGCCGCGCGAAATCCGGTGGGGGTGCGCACCACGCCATTTTCCAGCACGCAGCCCTCGCGGTCGCCCACGGCATTCAACGGTGCCAGCACCGTCTGGGCCACCTTGCCTGCCTCTTGCAGCACCGCTTCGGTGAAACCTTGATCCAGATCGCCATAGCCAGGAATCCCGGCCTCGCTGATCTGCAAGACATCGTGCAGAAGAAACTGCATGTCCTTCACCGGGGCGGCGTAGCTGGGCATCTTCTGTCCTCTTCCCTTTCGTCTGGCGGCAGGGTGACCCTGGGGTGCCCACCGGTCGTTTTGGCAAAACTATACGTCCGCAGCCTGCCAGGGTCAGTTTAACGTCACGTCACGTCACGCCGGGCCATCCCCGGCCGATCAGCCGAGCCCCAGTTCGCCAAGCGCCATGTCGCGAAGCGCCAGCAAATCGGCAATCACACCGTCCAAGTCGGCCCGCTGCTTGTCCAGGGCCTTCAATTGGCGCTCGGCCAAAGCAAGCCAGGACTCCAACTGCGAGGCTTCGCCCTTCTTGCCATAGATAAGCAGCCATTGCCGGATTTCTTCCAGCGAAAAGCCAAATCGGCGACCGCGCAGGATCAGCTTCATCCGCGCGATTTCCCGAGGGCCATAAAACCTTGACCGCCCGACTTTTTCGGGGTCGAGCAATTCGATGTATTCATAGTAGCGCAAGGTGCGCGGGGTCACGTCGAACTGGGCGCACATTTCTTTGAAACTGAGCCGCATATCAGGCATTGACTGTCCTCCCGCCAAAACTGTAGCGCGCCGGGCAAGCGTCACGCAAGCTTTGGGGGCCTTGCGCTTTGGGTTGCCTTGGCCTCTCATGGCATAGCGCCAGCTTGTGGACTAGGACATCGATGCCCGACACCCTGACCAATGCCGCGCTGTTCGTTGCGGCACTTCCCTACAGTCAGGCGCTTGGCATGGCGCTGGAAACGGTTGCCGAAGGGTTCGCCGTGCTGACCATGCCCTACGACACGCGCCTGATTGGCGACAGGGAAACCGGCGTGATCCATGGCGGGGCGGTCAGCGCCCTGATGGATACGGCCGCCAGCGTCGCGGTCCTTAGCCATCCGGCGGCCGGGGGGGCGACCGCGACGCTGAACCTCAGGATCGACTACATGCGCCCCGCCACGCCGGGACAAAGCCTGCGCGCCCGGGCCGAATGCCACCACGTCACCCGCAGCGTGGCCTTCATCCGCGCCGTGGCCACCGATGACGACGAAAGCCGCCCGGTGGCAATGGCGACGGGGGCCTTTACGGTGGGGGCTGCATGAAACGGCCCGAGCCGGTCCATGTCGTCAAACAGCGCCGCGAGGCGCTTCTTCGGGGGCTGGTGGACCGGGTGCCTTATATCGGTTTTCTTGGCATCCAGTTTGACCGCCACGGCGATGAGCTGACCGCAATCCTGCCCTATCACGACAGTCTGATCGGCAACCCGATCCTGCCGGCCTTGCACGGCGGCGCAACGGCGGCATTCCTTGAGGTGACGGCGCTGATCGAACTGGCCTGGACCACGCTGTGGGAGGGGGTCGAAGCCGAAGGCACGGTGCCGGATGGGCCTTTTCGCCTGCCCAAGACCATCGACTTCACCGTGGATTACCTCCGCGCAGGCCTGCCGCGTGACGCCTATGCCCGCGCCCGGGTCAACCGCTCGGGGCGGCGCTATGCCTCGGTGCATGTCGAAGCCTGGCAGGACAACCGGGCGCGGTTGTTTGCCCAGGCGACCGGGCATTTCCTGATGCCGATAAACTAGGCGGCAGCCGCACAGCGACCTTGCCGGGACTTGCCTTCTGTCCCCGCGCCGGGCGATGATACTGCGCCATAGGGGGAAACATGCGGAAATTTCTGGTCGTGCTGGACGACAGCCGCGAATGTCTTAACGCGATGCGGTTTGCCGCGCTGCGGGCATCGCATACTGGGGGCGGCGTGACGATCCTGTCGATCATCCCGCCGGAAGAGTATCAGGACTGGATGGGTGTTGCCGATCTGATGCGGGCCGAAGCCCGCGAACGGATCGAAGCGCATTTCGAGGTTTTTGCCAAATGGATGCGCGACAAGCAGGGCATCAACCCCGAACTGGTAATTCGCGAAGGCGACCCGGTCACCGAAATTTTGGCGCAGGTGCGCGACGATTCGGCGATCGGCATCCTTGTGCTTGGCGCGGGCACGGATAAATCCGGGCCCGGCCCTCTCGTCACCGCGATGAGCCGAACTTCCGGCAGCCTGCCGATCCCGATCACGATCGTGCCGGGCGACATGTCGAAGGAACGGTTGGAAAGCATCACCTGACCGGGCCCACCGCGTCAGCCATGCGTGCCACACATTGCATCCATGCGTCCGCAGGCCTTTCTGCAGTGCAGCATTCACGCCATGTTGGGCGGGGGGGATGTACACAAGGAAACGATCATGGCTTACGCACCGCCCACCCCGATCCGCGCCGAGGACCCGCTTGCCTATTTCGTCGGAGTGGCCGCCGCGGCACCGGAAACTGCCCCGGCCCTGGCACCAGCATTGGCCCCGGCCCTGCGCCCGATGGCCGCACTGGCCCAGATGTACGCCTATTATTCGGCACCCTAGTTCAAGGTCCGTCGGCAAACTTGACGTCCCCGACCCGAACGCCCATACTTTAGTGGAATAGTCGGAGAAAGCCATGTTCATCCAGACCGAGTCGACGCCGAACCCTGCGACGCTGAAATTTCTTCCGGGGCAGACCGTGCTTGACCTTGGCACTGCGGACTTTCCTAGCGTCGAGGCGGCAGCGACATCACCCCTTGCGCGGCGCATCTTCGCGGCGGGCAGCGTGACCGGCGTGTTCTTCGGCACCGACTTCGTGACCGTGACCAAGGCCGAGGATTCGGACTGGGCGCACATCAAGCCGGCGATCCTGGGCGCCATCATGGAGCATTACCAGTCCGGTGCCGCCGTGATGGACGGGGGCGCAACCGCCGCCGGTGGCCATGCCGAACACAGCGGCGAGGATGGCGACATTGTCCGCCAGATCAAAGAGCTTCTGGATACCCGCGTGCGGCCTGCCGTGGCGCAGGATGGCGGCGACATCACCTTTCACGGCTTTGACCGGGGCGTGGTCTATCTGCACATGCAGGGGGCTTGCGCGGGCTGCCCCTCGTCGACCTTGACGCTGAAGATGGGGATCGAAAACCTTTTGCGGCACTATATCCCCGAAGTGCTGGAAGTGCGGCCGGTAGCGGCCTGACATGACGGTGCCGATGCTGGCTTTCGATACATCGGCCGCGCATTGCGCGGCCGCTTTGTTGATTGGCGATCGGCTGATCCTTCGGCACGAAGCGATGGCCAAGGGGCAGGCGGAGCGGCTGATGGCCCTGCTGGAAGAGATTCTGGACGAGGGTGACCTGGTCTGGCGCGACCTTGCCGCCCTCGCGGTCGGCACGGGACCAGGGAATTTCACCGGGGTGCGCATCGCCGTGGCCGCCGCCCGTGGCCTGGCACTTGGCCTGGGCATCCCCGCGGTCGGTGTCACCGCGCTGGAAGCGCGGGCGTATGGCCTGCCCCGCCCCCTGACGGTGGTCGAGGACGCCCGACGCGGCGAGGTTTATGTCCAGCACTTCGGCCCAGATGGCCCCGGCCCCGCCCGGATCGAGGTGGCAGATGCCTGGATCGCCGGTCCAAGCACCGGCAGCGCCGCCGGTCCCGCTGCCCTTGCCGCCGCCATGCCCCTGGTCGAGGCGATTGCCCGGATCGGCGCGGACCGGGCCCGGTCGCCGCAGCCACGCCCGGCACCGTTTTACCTGCGGGGTGCAGATGCCGCCGTGCCATCCGACCCCCCGCCGGTGATCCTGCCGTGACCCCGCCGGATCTTGCGGCCCTCCACGCGCGCTGCTTTGCCACCCCGCGCCCCTGGAACGCAGCCGAATTTGCCGCCTTTCTTGCCGACCCGCTGGTGTTTTTGCTGGTTGAAAGCGACGCCGCTTTCCTGCTTGGTCGGGCCGTCGCGGGCGAGGCCGAGCTGCTTACCCTGGCTGTCGCCCCCGAAGCCCGGCGTCGAGGGCTTGGCCGCAAGCTGGTTGACCGGTTTTTGTATCAGGCGCGGCTGCGCGGTGCCGAAACCGCATTGCTGGAGGTTGCCGACGACAACGCCGCCGCCGGCGCGCTTTATGCCGCAGCAGGTTTTGTGCGGGCCGGGCGCCGCCGTGGCTATTATTCCGGTCCGGATGGGCAGGAGCGGGACGCTCTGGTGCTGCGCCGGTCGCTGCCTTTGGCGGCAGAGCCGCACTTAACCTGACCGGACGGTCAAAATTCCACAATGCTGCAAGGAATATCGCTTGACCGGCCCAAGCTAACCGGCCCAACTTGAACGCCAGTGCCAGCGTCGAGTCTGCATGCCCTTAGGGCACATGACCACGCGCAATCTGGCATGACGTATAACAACAACCGACCGGGAGCATCCGATGACCTTCATGAAATCCCTGATGGGCGCCACTGCCATTGCGCTTGCTGCTGGGGCCGCCCTTGCCGAACCTGCAATCATCTACGATCTGGGTGGCAAGTTCGACAAATCCTTCAACGAAGCCGCCTTCAACGGGGCCGAGCGTTGGGCCAAGGAGACCGGCGGCACCTATAAAGAGCTTGAGATGCAGTCCGAAGCCCAGCGTGAGCAGGCGCTGCGCCGTCTGGCCGAGGCTGGTGCAAACCCCGTCGTGATGACCGGCTTTGCCTTTGGCGATGTCCTCAGCACCGTGGCACCCGACTTTCCCGACACCAAATTCGCCATCATCGACGTTGACTGGCTGGACCAGCCCAACATCAGCCAGATCGCCTTTGCCGAACATGAAGGCAGCTATCTGGTCGGCATGCTTGCTGGGCTTGCCTCCAAAAGCGGCACCGTCGGTTTCATCGGTGGCATGGACATTCCGCTGATCCGTCGCTTTGGCTGCGGCTATGCCCAAGGCGTGCTGGCCGCCAAGCCGGATGCGAAGGTCGTGCTCAACATGACCGGCACCACGCCTGCCGCCTGGAACGACCCGATCAAGGGCACCGAACTGACCAAGGGTCAGATCGCCCAGGGTGCCGATGTCATCTACGCAGCGGCAGGCGGCACCGGCATTGGCGTGCTGCAAACTGCGGCGGATGAAGGCATCCTGTCGATCGGCGTCGACAGCAACCAGAATGGCATGCACCCCGGCCAGGTTCTGACCTCGATGCTCAAGCGCGTCGACAACGCCGTGTACGAGGCGTTCAAGACCGGCGTCGATCTGCAACCGGGCGTGACCCTCATGGACCTCAAGGCCGGCGGTGTCGGCTATGCCATGGACGAAAACAACGCCGCCCTCGTGACCCCGGAAATGCAGGCAGCGGTCGATGCCGCAGCCGAAAAGATCAAGTCGGGCGAGTTGGTCGTGCATGACTACATGTCCGACGACACCTGCCCGGCAGCAACGTTCTAAACGGGACCAAGGGAACATCCGTGCCGCGCCAGCCATTGGCGCGGCACTTTTGCCAGATGCGCCAACCCGCAGCCAAAAGCGGGCGTGTCTGGTGGGCTTTGGGGGATAGACATGGCGGACAGCGCCCTTGCCATCGAACTGATCGGCATCTCAAAGGCTTTCGGTCCGGTTCAGGCCAACAAGGACATCAGCATCGCCGTGCCCAAGGGCACGATTCATGGGATCATCGGCGAAAACGGCGCGGGCAAGTCCACGCTGATGTCGATCCTGTACGGGTTCTACAAGGCCGACGCCGGGCAGATCCTGGTGGGAGGCATTCCGACCGCGATCCCCGACAGCCAAAGCGCCATCCGCGCCGGCATCGGCATGGTGTTTCAGCATTTCAAGCTGGTGCAGAATTTCACCGTGCTGGAAAATGTGGTGCTTGGGGCCGAAGACGGGGCGCTTTTGAACACCAGCCTGGCCAAGGCGCGGCGGATGCTGGACCGTCTAAGCCGCGATTACGAGCTTGAGGTGAACCCCGACGCCCTGATCGAGGATCTGTCGGTCGGCCATCAGCAGCGGGTCGAGATCCTCAAGGCGCTGTATCGCCAGGCCGATATCCTCATTCTTGACGAACCCACCGGTGTTCTGACCCCGGCCGAGGCGGATCATCTGTTCCGCATCCTTCGGGGCCTGCGTGACCAGGGCAAGACCATCATCCTGATCACCCACAAGCTGCGCGAAATCATGGCCGCGACCGACAACGTCAGCGTGATGCGGCGCGGCAGTATTGTAGCCACCGTCAAGACATCTGACACCAGCCCCGAACAGCTGGCTGAACTGATGGTTGGCCGCAAGGTCCTGCTTGAGGTGGAAAAAAAGCCCGCAACCCCGGGGGCGCGGGTCCTTGAGGTCGCAAACCTGATCGTCGAGGATGAAGACCGGGTCGAGCGGCTGAAAGGTGTCAGCTTTGACATCCGCGCCGGGGAAATCCTTGGCATCGCCGGGGTCGCAGGCAACGGCCAGTCCGAGCTTCTGGCGGCCCTGGGCGGCATGGCCCGCGCCACGGGCCGGGTCACGCTGAACGGTGTCGACCTGCCGCTGACCGGCCGTGGTGCCGATGGGCAAAGCCGCCGCCGTGCCGGCATCGCGCATGTCCCCGAGGATCGGCACCAGCACGGCCTCATCCTGGATTTCAGCGCCTGGGAAAACGTGGCATTCGGCTATTTCAACGCCCCGGAATACCAAAAGAACGCGCTGTTCATGGACAACTCCGCCCTGCGCGACGACACCCGCCGAAAGATGGAAAAGTACGACGTTCGCCCGCCGGACCCCTGGCTTGCCGCCAAGAACTTTTCCGGCGGCAATCAGCAAAAGATCGTCGTCGCCCGCGAGATGGAGCAGAACCCAGAGCTTTTGCTGATCGGCCAGCCCACCCGCGGCGTGGACATCGGCGCGATCGAATTCATTCACAAGCAGATCGTGGCCCTGCGCGATCAGGGCAAGGCGATCCTGCTGGTCAGCGTCGAGTTGGACGAGATCATGTCCTTGTCCGATCGGATCGCGGTGATGTTCGACGGCCGGATCATGGACTTTCGCGATGCAGGCAAGACCGATGAACGAGAGCTGGGCTTGATGATGGCCGGAATGACGACCAAGGGAGAGGCAGCATGACGGGACATCCCCTCGCGCGCGGGCCAGCCATGGCGAAAAAGACCAGTGACCGGGCCGGGTGCCTCCCTCCCCCCTCCGTGGGGGAGGGTCGGGGTGGGGGGGTGCCTCGTCGCCAGACCGGCTGTCGGGGGGGCACCTGATGGACCGCCTTCCCCCCTGGGCCGATGTCGTCCTGGTTCCGTTGATTTCCCTGGTGCTTGCCGCCATCATCTCGGCGCTGGTGCTTTTGTCGATCGGGCAAAGCCCCGCAGAAGCGTTCCGTGTCATGGTCGAGGGTGCCTTGGGCTCGGCCTATGGCTGGGGTTACACCCTTTACTACAGCACCAGCTTCATCTTCACCGGCCTGGCCGTGACGGTGGCCTTCCACGCCGGCCTCTTCAACATCGGCGGCGAGGGGCAGGCGCAGCTTGGGGGGCTGGGCGTGGCGCTGGTCTGCCTGTCGCTGCCCTGGCCGCACTGGACCCTGGCGCTGGCGGCGGCCTCGCTTGGCGCGGCGCTGTTCGGCGCGGCCTGGGCGATGATCCCGGCCTATCTGCAGGCCAGGCGCGGCAGCCACATCGTCATCACCACGATCATGTTCAACTACATCGCAGCGGCCTTTCTGGTCTATGTGCTCGACCGGCTGCGCCCGACCGGGCAGATGGACCCGGCCTCGGCCCGCTTCCCCGAGGTCGTGAAACTGCCGACGCTTGATGTGATCCCCGGCCTCAACCTGATCTTCGACAAGCCTGTCCCCGCCAACGTTACACTTTTTCTGGCGCTTGCCATGGCCGTAGTCGTCTGGGCGATGTTGTGGCGCACTCGGATCGGCTATCAAATCCGCGCCTTCGGCAAGTCCGAGGCAGCGGCCCGCTATGCCGGGATCGACCCTTTCAAGATCATCATGATCGCAATGCTCCTCTCAGGCGGCCTGGCCGGAATGATGAGCGTCAACAACGTGATGGGCGAGGCAGAGCGTCTCTTGCTGAACTCTTCCGAAGGGGCGGGCTTCATTGGCATTGCGGTGGCGCTGATGGGGCGCAACCATCCGGTGGGGGTGGTGCTGGCTGCGCTGCTGTTCGGGTTTCTCTATCAGGGCGGTGCAGAGCTTGGCCTTTGGACCTCGATCCCGATCGAGATGCGGATCGTCGTGCAGGGGCTGGTGATCCTGTTCACCGGCGCGCTGGACATGATGGTGCGGATGTTGCTGACCCGCGTCTTGGGCCTGATGCGCAGCCAAAAGCTGGGGGTGACCTGATGGACTACGCAACCCTGCTGCAAATCCTTGAAAGCACCCTGCGTCTGGCGACGCCCTTGCTGTTTGCCTGCCTTGCCGGGCTGTATTCCGAGCGCGCCGGCATTTTCGACATCGGGCTTGAAGGCAAGATGCTGGCCGCCGCCATGGGCTCGGCCGCTGTCGCCTATCTGACCGGGTCAGTCTGGCTGGGGCTTTTTGCCGGGATTGCGGCGTCGCTGCTGTTTGCGCTGATCCACGGGCTGGCGGCGATCACCTTTCGCGGCAACCAGCTGATCTCGGGTGTGGCGCTGAACTTCCTTGCCTCGGGGATCACGGTGCTGGTGGCCCAGGCCCTGTTCAGCCAGGGTGGCAGGACCCCTCAGCTGACCGGGGGGGCACGGTTTTATGACATCACCCTGCCCTTTGCCGAAACGGTCAGGGATGTCCCGGTGATCGGTCCGCTTTACAATCAGGTCATCTCGGGCCACCAGCTGCTGGTTTATGTGGCACTGGCGCTGGTGCCCCTGTCCTGGTGGGTGCTTGCCCGCACCCGGTTTGGGCTGCGGCTGCGCGCGGTCGGCGAAAACCCGGCGGCTGTCGACACCGCCGGCGTGTCGGTCGTGGGTCTGCGCTTTGCCGCCGTTGCGATCACCGGGGTCCTGTGCGGCCTTGCCGGGGCCTATATGGCCACCGCCCTGCAAGCCGGCTTTGGCCGCGAAATGACGGCCGGGCGCGGCTATATCGCCCTTGCTGCGCTGATCTTTGCCAAATGGCGCCCCATCGCGGCGCTGTGGGCTTGTCTCCTGTTCGGCTTTTTCCAGGCGATCGCCCTGCGCTCGGACGTGGTCGACGCCGTGGTTCCGTTCAAGGTGCCGGTGCCTTTTCTGGATGCGCTGCCTTACATCCTGACCGTGATCGTCCTTGCGGGTTTCATCGGCAAAGCCATCCCCCCCCGCGCCGGGGGGGAACCCTACGTCAAGGAACGCTAAGGTCCCTGGCTGGCGAACCTGCGCCAGGGGGTGCAGGCGGGGAAACTCGGCACGCTTTGGCCAGCCATACCTGCCGGGTGGTTCGGCCCCAGACCGGGGGCAAGCGTCGGCCCTCTGCGGCAAAGCGGGAACGCCCGCCAGAGGAATTCCGTTGCCATGCCGGATCGTGGCAAAGGGCATTTGACTTCGCCACAGAAGGCGCGCAAGCCTTTGACAAGCGCCGCTTTCGCCCACCCAAATCCGCCTGAGAAATCCGCCTGAGACAGGCCGCCTCGATGCAGCTTTACCTTCCCATCGCCGAGGTTTCGGTCAATGCGTTCGTGCTTTTGGGGCTCGGCGGAATCGTTGGCTTTCTGTCGGGCATGTTCGGGGTCGGCGGTGGGTTTCTGATCACGCCGCTTTTGTTCTTCATCGGCGTGCCGCCCGCGGTTGCGGTGGCGACCGGGGCCAATCAGGTGGTGGCCTCGTCGATCTCGGGCGTCTTGGCGCAGTTGCGGCGCAAGGGGGTCGATTTCCAGATGGGCGGCGTGCTGCTGGCCGGGGGCCTTTGCGGGTCTGCGATCGGAGTCTGGGTGTTTCGGTTGATGACGGCTGCCGGTCAGGTCGATCTTTTCATCCAGCTGTCCTATGTGTTCTTTCTGGGGCTGATTGGCGTGATGATGCTGCGCGAAAGCCTGGGCAGCATGCGGCGGGCTCGGGTTCCCGGCGCTCCTGTCCGCCGGTCGCATGTCCATTCCTGGGCGCATCGGCTGCCCTTGAAGATGAAGTTCCGCGCCAGCGGGCTTTACATCAGCATCATTCCCCCGGCGATCATCGGGGCGCTGGTCGGCTTTCTTGCCGCCATCATGGGGGTTGGCGGCGGGTTCATCATGGTGCCGGCGATGATCTATCTGCTTGGCATGCCGACACGGGTGGTGATTGGGACCTCGCTGTTTCAGATCATTTTCGTCACCGCCTTCACCACGATCATGCACGCGGTCAGCAGCCAGACGGTGGACATGCTGCTGGCGCTTTTGCTGATTCTGGGCGGGGTGATCGGGGCGCAGATCGGCACCCAGGTCGGAGCCCGGCTAAAGGCGGAACAGCTGCGCGTGCTGTTGTCGCTGCTGGTGCTGGCGGTGTCGGTCCGGATCGCGGTCGATTTGCTGGTCACCCCGGTCGAGCTGTTTTCGGTCGCGCCGGGGGTCATGCCATGATCCGCAGGCTGCTTTTGCTACTGGTGCTGGCCGGGCCGGTCATGGCCGAAGAAACCGGCGAAGAAACCATCGTGTCCGGCCTTAGTCAAAACCGCGTGTCGATCACCGCCGATTTCGACGGGTCCGAAATTCTGGTCTACGGCGCGGTCCGGCGGAACGCTCCACCGCCCGAGGGCGGGCCACTTTCGGTGATAGTCACCGTAGAGGGGCCGGCCACCCCGGTGATCGTGCGCCGCAAGGGCCAAGTTGCTGGCATCTGGGTCAACACGGACGAGGTACAGATCGACAGCGCCCCCAGCTTTTATGCCGTGGTCACGACCGGACCGTTGGACCAGATCCTGTCGGACACCGAAAACCTGCGCTACGCCATCACCATCGAACGGGTGATCCGTGCCGTCGGAATCAGCCAAGAGGCCAGCCGTTCGGGCGAGTTCATCCTGGCCCTCCTGCGGGTTCGAACCCAAGAGGGGCGCTTTCGGTTGCTTGAAGGCAAGGTCGAGTTGACCGACGACACGCTGTTTCGTGCCGATGTGGTGTTGCCGGCGAACCTGACCGAGGGAACCTACAAGGTGCGGCTGTTCCTGCTGCGCGACAAGCAGGTCGTGGCGCATCAGGAACGCCTGATCGGTGTCCGCAAAGTCGGGCTGGAGCGGTTCATCTTCAACCTCGCGCGCGAGCAGCCGCTGATCTACGGGCTGCTGTCGCTTGCGCTTGCAGCGGTGGCGGGATGGGGCGCTTCGGCGCTGTTCCGCTTTTTGCGGGCCTGACCGAAGCGCGCAGGCTTAGGCCTTTTTCTTGGCCACCGCCGCCTCAAGCGCCGAAATCCTTGCGTCCAGCACCGCATTTTCCTCACGCGCTTTTTGCGCCATGGCGCGGGCGGCGTCGAATTCCTCGCGGGTCACGAAATCGCGGTCAGCCATCCAGCGGTCGATAAAGCTGCGAAAGGCGGTCTCGGCCTCGGTCTTGGCACCTTGCGCCACACCCATGGCGTTGGTGAAAAGCTGGCTCATGTCGTCCAGAAACTTGTTGCCACCTTGCATCGGATGTCTCCCTTACCGCGATTGGAACAGCCCCCTATATGGCCCCCCGGGGCCTGTCCGGCAAGGCGGCCGATTGCCGCCGGTTGACATGTCGGCACTGCCCCGCGACAAGCGGGCATCCCCGGCCTGAGGTGCGTCATGATCCCGTTTCCCGATATCTCCCCCTCGCTGTTCGAGATCGAGGTGTTCGGCACCACCTTCGCCTTGCGCTGGTACGCGCTGGCCTACATCGCCGGCATCCTGTTCGGCTGGTGGATCATCCTGCGGGCGATCCGCACCCCCCGGCTTTGGGACGGCGCGCCGCCGGTCAACGCCGAACAGATCGAGCGATTCTTTACCTGGGCCGTGGTCGGCATCATCCTGGGCGGGCGGCTGGGCTATGTGATCTTTTACAACCCCTCGGTCTACATCGCAGAACCCTGGCGCATCCCGATGCTGACCGAGGGTGGTATGGCGTTTCATGGCGGCTTTCTGGGCGTGGTGGTGGCAGGCCTGTGGTTTTCCCGGCGTGAAGGCGTCTCGCCCCTGACCCTGGGGGACCTTCTGGCGCTGTCGGTGCCGGTTGGCTTGATGCTGGGGCGGATCGCCAATTTCATCAACGCCGAGCTTTGGGGCCGCCAGACCGACCTGCCCTGGGGCGTGGTCTTTCCGGGCGCTGCCGCGCAAACCTGCGACGGCGTGATCGGCCTTTGTGCGCGCCACCCCAGCCAGCTTTATCAGGCCGCATTGGAGGGGTTGGTGCTGGCCCTCGTGCTCCTGTGGCTGGTGTTCCGCCGCGATGACTTGCGGCGGCCCGGCAGGGTGATGGGGGTGTTTTTGATCGGCTACGGGCTGGCGCGGTTCCTGGTCGAATTCGTGCGCCAGCCCGATGCGCAATTCGTCAGCCCCGGCAATCCGGTCGGCCTCGCGTTCCAGATCGGCGGTTACGGGCTGACCATGGGGCAGCTCCTGACGCTGCCGATGTTGCTCGCGGGCCTGTGGTTCGCCTTGCGCGCAAAGGCACGATGACCGCGCTTGCTGCCCTCCTGATCCAGCGCATCCGCGAGGACGGGCCGATCACCGTGGCCGATTACATGGCCGAGTGCCTGCTGCATCCCGTGCACGGCTACTACACCACCCGCGATCCCTTTGGGGCGGCAGGCGATTTCACCACCGCGCCCGAGATCAGCCAGATGTTCGGCGAGCTGGTCGGTCTTGCCCTGGCGCAGGCCTGGCTGGATCAGGGGTCCCCGGCGCGGTTCACCCTGGCCGAGCTTGGCCCCGGTCGTGGCACGCTGATGGCCGATGCCCTGCGCGCGACCAGGGGCGTGCCGGGCTTTCATGCCGCGGCCGAGGTGGTGCTGGTCGAAGCTTCGCCGGTCTTGCGGGGGGTGCAGGCAAGGACCCTCGCGCGGGGGCCTGATCTTCTGAGTTGGATCGCCACAGCCGAAGCCCTGCCCGACCAGCCGCTCTTTCTGATCGCGAACGAATTTTTCGATGCCCTGCCGGTGCATCAGTTCCAGGTCAGCAAGGGCCGCTGGCATGAACGGCTGGTGGGCCTGTCAGACGGTGAGCTGGCCTTTGGTCTGGCCGAACGGGGTGTCACCCTGCCGACCCCGCTGGCTGAGGCACCGACCGAAGGCCCGATGGAAGGCCTCGTGACCGAGCTTTGCCCCGCCGCACAGCCGATCATCGCAGCGATCCGCCAGCGGCTTGACCGGCATGGCGGCCTTGCGCTGGTCATCGATTATGGCGGTTGGCGGTCGCGCGGGGACACGCTTCAGGCACTGCGGCGGCATGCCTTTGACGACCCCCTGGCCCATCCGGGTGAGGCCGATCTGACCGCCCATGTCGATTTCGAGGCGCTTGTCCAAGGGATGCCGCACCACTACACCACGCAAGGCGAATTTCTCCTCCGCCTCGGCATCGCCGCGCGGGCCGAGCGGCTCGCCCAAGGCCTGACCGGTTCGGCGCGGGAAAGCCACCTTGCCGCATTTCACCGCTTGACCGACCCGGGCGAAATGGGTTCGCTGTTCAAGGTACTTGCCCTGACCCGCGCGGGTGCCCCCCCGCCACCCGGATTTGCCCCCTGATGTCCTCGACGCTAGAGATCATCACCTCGGACGCGCTGCCCTGCCGCCACGGGTTCTTTACCCGCAAGGGCGGGGCATCCTCGGGCATTTTTGCGGGGCTGAACTGCGGGGCGGGGTCCTCGGACCAGGCCGAGATTGTGGCGATCAATCGCGCGCGGGTTGCCAAGGCGATGGACCTGCCGGCCGAGGCGCTGACCACCGTGCATCAGGTTCATTCCGCCCGCGCCATGGCTGTGACTGGCCCATTCACCCACCGCCCCGAAGCCGATGCGATGGTGACCGCGACGCCGGGCGTTCTGCTAGGCGTCTTGACCGCCGACTGCCAGCCGGTGCTCTTTTGCGACCCGAACGCCGGGGTGATCGGGGCGGCCCATGCCGGATGGCGCGGCGCGGTGGACGGGGTGCTGGAGGCGACGCTGGACGCGATGGAGGCCTTGGGCGCAAGTCGCGCGCAGACAAGTGTGGTCATCGGCCCCTCGATCAGCCAGGCCGCCTATGAGGTCGGACCCGAGTTTCTGGACCGGTTCCGCGCCGAAGACCCGGCCAACACCCGCTTCTTTGCCAAAGGCCCCGGCGACCGGATGCTGTTCGACCTGCCGGGCTACGGGCTGCACCGGCTGCGCAGCGCAGGGGTGGCAGAGGCCGAATGGACCGGCCACTGCACCTATGGCGATCCCGAGCGGTTCTTTTCCTTTCGCCGCACCACCCATGCGGGTGAGGCGGATTATGGGCGGCTGATCTCGACCATCCGGCTGTGACCGCCTGCCGCTTGCATGAAAATGCACGGTTTGCGGCATGAGTTTTCCCCACCCCCGCCGCAATCGACCGTCATCCGTTGGTCATCGACCTGTTGCACTGCCGGGGGGAAGACCATGCTGATCGAACCAAAGACCAAGCGCCGCTGGATCGTTTCGGTGCTTGAGGCTGTGGCCGAAGCGCCAAAGTCGCGTGCAGTTGCCGATCGCAGCGCGGGCCAGATGCCGATGCAGCGCGGCCAAAAGGGCATCGCCCTGCGTCTGAAGCCTGCCGAGCGTCCGCTTTCTGAGGTCGGACGCTGACTGCCGGTTCAGGCCTTTTGGGCCAGTCGCGCCTCTAGCACGTCAAACGGCAGGCCGGGTTCATCCTTGGCGCAGCGGATCACCAGGCTGGTCTTGACGTTGGCTACATGGTCGGCCTTCAAAAGCTGCTCGGTCAGAAAGCTTTGAAAGCTGGACAGGTCCGGGGCGACGCATTTCAGGATGAAATCAATCTCGCCGTTCAGCATGTGACATTCGCGGACCAAGGGCCAAGCTTTGCAGCGCGCCTCGAAGGCGGCAAGATCCGCCTCGGCCTGGCTGTTCAGGCGCACCATGGCAAAGACCTGCACCTCAAAGCCCATCTCGCGGGCGTTGATGCTGGCGTGGTAGCCTTGGATAAAGCCCGCCTCCTCCAGCCCGCGCACCCGGCGCAGGCAGGGCGGCGCGGAAATGCCCACCCGGCTGGCCAGCTCCACGTTGGTCATGCGGCCTTGGGCTTGCAACTCGGCAAGGATCTGGCGGTCGATCGGGTCGAGCTTTTGTCCAGCCATGGTGCCTCCGTTCCGGATACTCCTTACGTCCCGGCGCGGCATTGCGCAATAATATTTCAACATCGCGCAAGAAACGGCATTGTGTCCTCTACCCAGCGCAACCCAGCCATGCGGGGGCTTTCGGCCCCGGGCGCGCCCGACTATATCGACAGCAAGGCAACCGGAGGCGATCATGGGCGACACGCGGCACACACGGGTTCTGATCATCGGGTCGGGACCGGCAGGCTATACGGCGGCGGTCTATTCGGCCCGCGCGATGCTGAGCCCGCTCTTGATCCAGGGCCTGCAACCCGGCGGGCAACTTACCATCACCACCGAGGTCGAAAACTGGCCCGGCGATACCCATGTGATGGGCCCCGATCTGATGGTCCGGATGGAGGCGCATGCCACCGCCATGGGGGCTGAGGTGATCAGCGATTATATCACCAGCCTTGACCTCTCCTCCCGCCCCTTTACCGCCCATGCCGACAGCGGCACCACCTACACCGCCGATGCGGTGATCCTTGCCACCGGCGCGCAGGCGAAATGGCTCGGTCTGCCCAGTGAGGAAAAGTTCAAGGGCTTCGGTGTGTCGGCTTGCGCCACTTGCGACGGATTCTTTTATCGCGGCAAAGAAGTCGTGGTGATCGGCGGCGGCAATACGGCCGTGGAAGAGGCGCTGTTTTTGACCAATTTCGCCACCAAGGTCACGCTGATCCACCGCCGCGACAGCCTGCGGGCGGAAAAGATCATGCAGGACCGGCTCTTTAAGCATCCGAAAGTCGCGGTCCTGTGGAACCACGAGGTGACCGAGGTGCTGGGTGATGAGACGCCTTTGGGCGTGACCGCCGTTCGCGCCCGCAACGTCCAGACGGGTGACGTGCAGGACGTGCCCTGCGCGGGATTCTTTGTGGCCATCGGCCATGCCCCGGCGTCGGAACTGGTCAAGGGCCAGCTGCCCCTGCACAATGGCGGCTATGTGGTGGTGGAACCGGGGTCCACCCGCACCGCGATTCCCGGCGTGTTCGCGGCAGGGGACCTTACCGACCACATCTACCGCCAAGCGGTGACCAGCGCCGGGATGGGCTGCATGGCAGCACTTGATGCTGAGAAGTTCCTGGCCGGGCACTAGGGCGCCGGGGGCCCTCCTCGTGCGACTTCGTCTTCTCGTCGGTTCAACCGCGATGAGTGACGAAGTCAACGAAGAGCGGACCCGTCAGCGCAGTCGCAGACCATGCTTGTCAAACAGCATCGCGTCACCAGCATCAAAGCCCAGACCGACCATCGCCCCCGGCTTCAGGCTGACCTGATCGTGACGCTCGACGATCAGCTTTTCGCCGGTCGGCGCGGTGAGGTGGACGTAGGACACCCCGCCCAGCGCCTCGGTCATCTCGACCCGGTGGGTGGTGCCTGCGGGTTCGATGGTCAGATGCTGCGGCCGAAGACCGATGGCAACTTCGCTGCCCGCAGCGGGCAAGGCGACCTTGACGGTTACCGTTTGCGTCAGACCCTTGCACAGAACCTTGCCCGGTCCTTCGACCACCCCGGCGACAAAGTTCATCGCCGGGCTGCCGATGAAGCCTGCGACAAATCGGTTGTCGGGGTCGTTGTAAAGGTCCAGCGGCTTGCCGACCTGTTCCACCCGGCCCGCTCGCAGGACGACGATCTTGTCGGCAAGCGTCATCGCCTCGACCTGGTCATGCGTCACATAGATCATCGTCGCCCCGATTTCACGGTGCAGCCGGGCGATTTCCACCCGCATTTCCACCCGCAACTCGGCATCCAGGTTCGACAGGGGTTCATCAAACAAAAACACCTCGGGGCCGCGCACAATTGCCCGGCCGATGGCAACCCGCTGGCGCTGGCCGCCAGACAGCGCCTTTGGCTTGCGCGCCAGGTAGTCGTCCAGTTTAAGGATCCGGCTGGCCTCGGCGACCTTGGTGGCGATCTCGGCCTTTGGATGGCCGGTCATCTTGAGGCCGAAGCCCATGTTTTCGGCCACCGTCATATGGGGGTACAGCGCGTAGGTCTGGAACACCATCGCCACGCCGCGTTCGCTGGGGTCGGCGCGGGTCACGTCGCGCGCGCCGATCCGGATCGACCCGGCGGTGGTTTCCTCCAGGCCCGCGACCATGCGCAGAAGCGTGGACTTGCCGCAGCCCGAAGGGCCCACGAAAACGCAGAACTCACCGTCCTGCACCGTCAGGTCTATCCCGTGGATGACCTGAACCTCGCCATATCTTTTCGTGACCTTGTTCAGCGTGACGCCTGTCATGTGTATCCTCCTCCCCTAGTTCGGTTCCGGAAAGCGCCAGCTTTCCGCCTCTGCCGCGATTCGTGCCGCGATGTCCCTGATCAGATCCGCCTGCCGCTCCAGATTGCCCAGCGTGGTGCGTGCGCTGGTCGATGTCACCGACAGCGCCCCGATGACCCGCCCCGACCGGGTCAGAATCGGGACCGCGCAGCAGATGATTCCCGGCTCGTGTTCTTCGCGGTCAAAGGCGTAGCCTCGGGTGCGGATCGCCTGCAGTTCGGCCAACAGCCTTTCGGGGGTGTCAAGCGTCTGGTCGGTGTGGCGGTGAAAGGATTGCCGGGCCAGCGCGCGGTCCAGGGCCTCGGGCGGCAGCCAGGCCAGCATCGCCTTGCCGACCCCGGTGCAATAGGCAGGGCCTACCTTGCCGGCCTGGGCAAACATCTCGACCGGGCGGGCGGCATTGCGCTTGTCGACGTACAGAACCTGCCCCTGGTCCATTTGCGCAAGATGGATCGTCTCGCCGGTTTTTGCAGCCAATTCATCCAGATAGGGCCTGGCAATCGGAGCAAGGGACGATTGCGCCCAGGCGGCATGCGCCAGTCTGACCAGGCGCACCCCTAGCGAATAGGTGCCCTGATCGGCATCCAGCGCCAGCATCCCCTGGTTGGTCAAGGTCTGCAAAAGCCGGTACAGCGTCGCCTTGGGATACTCGGCCTGGGCCAGCAGGTCGGAAAAGCGCAGCGGCCTGCCATGCCGCGCGACAAGGTCCAGAATGTCCAGCGCCTTGCCGACGGTGCCATCTGCATGTCCCTCTGCGCCCATCGCCATTCCCCGCCGACGTGATTGTTGACAGCCCTGATGATAGCGGACATAGTTTTCATTATTCAAGACTAAGTTTCAAATAATGGAACCTAACGGGAGGAAACCATGGTCCATAAGAAAACGGGCACCCTTGCCCTGGTGGCAGCTTTGTTGCTGTCCACCGCTGCGGTTGCGCAAGACAAGCGCGTCGTCACCTGGAACGCGGACTACGATCCAATTCCGCTGGCCGCTGCCGAAGCGATGATCGTCGACTTTGAGGCCGCGAACCCCGAGATCGACGTCGTGCTCACCAACTTCGACCACGAAGCCTACAAGAACGCGATCCGCAACTTCCTGACCGCTGATCCGCCGGATCTGGCCAACTGGTATGCCGCGAACCGGATGCGTCCCTTTGTCGAGGCGGGCCTTTTCGCCGACATCTCGGACGTCTGGGCCGCCAATGGCCTGACCGACGCGCTTGCCGCTTCGGTGCCGTCGTCCACGATCGACGGCAAGCAATATGCGATCCCCTACACCTACTATCAGTGGGGCATCTATTATAACCGCGACGCCTACGCCGCTGCAGGGGTTGAGGTTCCGGGTCCGGAAGGCGTGGATTGGGCGACGTTCCTGGCCAACTGCGAAAAGTTCGCTGCGGCCGACATCGACTGCGTGACCACCGGCTCGTCGGCGCTGTGGCCCGTGGCAGGTATCTTCGACTACCTGAGCCTGCGCACCAACGGCTATCAGTTCCACAGTGACCTTGCCGCCGGCAAGATTTCGTGGACCTCGCCCGAAGCCCGCGCCGTGTTTGCTGAATTCGCCAAGCTGCAGCCCTTCGTCACCGAAAACCATGCCGCGATCGACTGGCAGGACGCCGCAGCGATCTTCGTGCAGGGCAAGGCCGCCAACTACGTCATGGGCAACTTTGCCGTCGGCGTTTTCAAGGAAGGCGGGATGACCAACGACAATCTCGGCTTCATGGTGTTCCCGGAAATCACGGCCGGTCTCGCCCGGGCCGAGGAAGCCCCGACCGACACCATTCACCTGACCAGCGGCGCCAAGAACCCCGACGACGCCAAGCTGTTCCTGGCCTATATGGCCTCGGCGGATGCGCAGTCCAAGTGGAACGCGGCGGTGGGCCAGTTGCCCACCAACAAGACCGCGACCGTCCCTGCGGATGATCCGTTCCTGGTGGCGGGCTTCGAGGCGCTCTCGACTTCGACCGGTGGCATCGCCCAGTTCTGGGATCGTGACGCCGACGCCGAATATGCCAAGGCCGGGATGGAGGGCTTCCAGCGCTTCCTCGTCCAGCCCGAAGCCTTGGAAGAGATCCTGGCGCAGCTGGAAGCGACGCGCCTGCGTCTTTTCCCGCAGTGATCTGACCAACGCGGGCGCCCCCATGGCTTGGGGGCGCCCGTTTTCTGTTTCGGGGGGCAAGATATGGCACAGGCATCGGACGGAAACGGGACGGCCTCGGTTCAGCGGTCCAAAGGACGCCTGAACCAGCGCGCAGTGGCACCCTGGTTATTCCTTGCCCCCGGACTTTTCATGTTCTCTGTCTATGTGCTGTGGCCCATCGTCCAAAGCGTGACCTTGTCACTTTACGACTGGAACGGGCTTTACAATCAGGATGGGGTATTCACCGGCACTTATGTCGGCCTGGCCAATTACCGCGAACTGATGCGTGACCCGAACTTCGAGGTCTCGCTTTGGAACAACTTTTTCTGGCTTGCGCTTTACATGCTGGCCCTGCCGATCGGGCTTTTCATCGCGATCTTCCTGAACCAGACCGTGACGGGCATCCGGCTGTACAAGTCGCTGTTCTTCTTTCCCTTCGTCATCAGCCAGGTCGTCGTCGGCCTGATCTTCGCCTGGTTCTATGCGCCGAACTTCGGGCTGCTTTACCTGTTGTCCGAATGGATCACCGGCAAAGGCACCGCAGTTCTTGCCGACCCCGACCTTGCGACCTTTGGCATCATTGCCGCGGGTCTTTGGCCGCAGATCGCCTACGTGATGATCCTGTACCTGACCGGCCTGAACAACGTGGCACCAGATCAGATCGAGGCCGCGCGGCTGGATGGGGCCAAGGGCTGGCGGATGCTGTGGTACGTCGTCCTGCCGCAACTGCGCCCGGCGACCTTTATCGCGGTCATCGTGACCGTCATTGGCGCATTGCGGTCCTTTGACCTTGTGTCGATCATGACCAACGGCGGGCCGTTCGGGTCATCCCGCGTCCTGTCCTATTACATGTTCGAGATGGCCCTGGGAGAGTTCGGCTTTCGCATGGGCTATGGCGCGGCGATTGCGGTCGTCCTTTTCGCGATCATGATGGTTTTCATTTCGGGCTTCATCTGGAAGATGTGGCGCGACGAGACGGAGCGTTAAGATGTTCCCACGTCCCATCCAGCAGTCCAGCCCCGCCGCGCAGTGGCTTTATGCCATCGCCCTTCCGGTCGTCCTGATCCTCTGGCTGTTCCCGCTGCTGGGGGTCGCGCTGACCTCGCTGCGCCCGGCATCAGACCTTGCGCAGGGCAACTACTTCGGCATGCCGTCCGGTATCGCATGGGAAAACTACGTCTTCATCTTCACCGAGACGCCGATCGGGCAGTACATGCTGAACTCGCTTTGGGTGACGATCCCCACAGTGATCGGCGCGGTGGGGCTGTCGCTGATGACCGGCTTTGCGCTGGCGGTTTACCGGTTTCGGGCAAACATGCTGGTGTTCTTCATGTTCGTCGCGGGCAACTTTGTGCCCTTCCAGATCCTGATGGTGCCGGTGCGCGACATGACGCTGCAACTGGGGATGTATGACACCTGGTATGGCCTGGCGCTGTTCCACATCGCCTTCCAGACCGGGTTTTGCACGCTTTTCATGCGCAATTTCATCAAGGCCCTGCCGTTCGAGCTGATTGAGGCCGCCCGCGTTGAGGGCGTGGTGGAATGGCGCATCTTCTGGTTTATTGTGCTGCCCCTGATGCGCCCGGCCATCGCGGCGCTTTCGGTCCTGGTCTTCACCTTCATCTGGAACGATTTCTTCTGGGCCACCGTGCTGACCCAAGGCGTTGACAGCCAGCCGATCACGGCGGGGCTTTCCTCCCTTAACGGCCAGTGGATCGCGCAGTGGCATCTGGTCAGCGCCGGGTCCATTCTTGCCGCCCTTCCGCCCGTGATCATGTTCTTTCTGATGCAAAGGCACTTTATCGCGGGCCTAACCCTTGGAGCTGTAAAATGACCAAGATTGCCTTCATCGGGGCGGGATCGACCGTCTTCATGAAGAACCTGATCGGCGATGCACTGTCGATGCCCGCATTGGCCGGCGCGACGATTGCCCTTATGGATATCGACAAGCAGCGGCTTGACGAAAGCGAACTGGTGGCGCGCAAGATGATCGCCAGCCTGGGCGTCACGGCGACCGTCGAGACGCATATGAACCAGCGCCGCGCGATTGAGGGCGCGGATTTCGTCATCGCCGCCTTCCAGATCGGCGGCTACAAGCCCTGTACCGTCACCGACTTTGACTTGCCGAACAAGGTTGGCCTCCGCCAGACCATTGCCGACACGCTGGGCATCGGCGGCATCATGCGCGGCCTTCGCACCGTGCCGCATCTGTGGTCCCTGGCCGAGGACATGCGCGCCGTCTGCCCGGGCGCGATCATGCTGCAATACGTCAACCCCATGGCGATCAACACCTGGGCCTTGGGCGCGAAGTATCCCGACATCCGGCAGGTCGGCCTCTGCCACTCGGTGCAAGGCACGGCCGAGGAACTTGCCCGCGATCTGGACATTCCCGCCCAAACCTTGCGCTACCGCGCGGCGGGCATTACTCACATGGCCTTCTACCTGAATTTTGAGGCCAGGCAGCCGGACGGCAGCTACCGCGACCTCTACCCCGCCCTGCACGCGGGCTATGCCAAGGGCGCGATCCCGAAACCGTCAAGCTGGAACGCCCGCTGCCCGAACAAGGTGCGCTATGAGGTGATGACCCACCTGGGCTATTTCGTCACCGAGTCGAGCGAGCATTTCGCTGAATATGTACCCTGGTTCATCAAGACCCACCGCCCAGACCTGATCGAAAGCTTCGGCATCCCGCTGGACGAATACCCCGTGCGCTGCGAAGAACAGATCGCCCGCTGGGCCGCCCAGGCTCAAGAATATGCCCAAGCCGACAAGATCGAGGTCAAGCCGACCCATGAATATGCTGCGACGATCATGAATTCGGTCGTGACCGGCACGCCTTCGGTGATCTATGGCAATATTCCGAACCGGGGCTTCATCCCCCAGCTTCCCGCCGGGGCGGCGGTTGAGGTGCCGGTGCTGGTCGATGCCAACGGCCTTCAGCCGACCTGCGTCAACGACATCCCGCCACAGCTGATCGCGCTGATGCGGACCAATGTGAACGTCCAGGAACTGACCGTCGCCGCCCTGATGGAGGAGAGCCGCGAGCACGTCTACCACGCTGCCATGCTCGATCCCCACACCGCCGCCGAGTTGGACCTGCGCCAGATCAGGAAGCTGGTCGATGATCTGATCGCCGCCCACGGTGACTGGATGCCGGCCTGGCTGCGCCCTGCCAAGGCAGCGTGACCGACAGATGCGCGATCCCAGCTTTCCCGACCTGAACGGACAGTCGGTTTTCATCACCGGCGGCGGCGCTGGCATCGGGGCTGCCCTGACCGAGGCGTTCCTGCGCCAAGGGGCCAGGGTCGCGTTCTGCCAACGTTCGGACGGGACCGCGTTTTGTGACCGGATGCAGGCGGCGATCGGCACCCGCCCGCTGTTTTTGCCCTGCGATATCGCGGATACCGACCAGTTGCGCAAAGCCCTGGACGCTGCGGCAAACACTCTGGGTCCGATCACGGTCCTGGTCAACAACGCCGCCAATGACCAGCGCCACGATACCCTGACGACCGAGGCTGACTTCTGGGATCGCTCGATGGCGGTGAACCTTCGGTCATATTTCTTTGCGGCCCAAGCGGTGATCCCCGGCATGCGGGCGGTGGGGGGCGGGTCGATCATCAACTTTTCCTCAATCAGCTTCATGATGGCCGACCGGGGCTATGCCGCCTATATCACCGCCAATGCCGGGATCGTCGGCCTGACCCGCACCTTGGCGCGGGAATTCGGGCCGGACCGGATCCGGGTCAACGCGATTGCCCCCGGCTGGGTGCTGACCGACCGCCAGAAAGAGCTTTGGGTCACGCCCGAGGGGCTGGCCGCGCATCTGGCCCGCCAGTGCATCCCCGATCCGATTGAACCTGCCGATATGGTTGGGGCGGTGCTGTTCCTTGCGTCACGCGCATCGCGGATGATGACCTCGCAGACCCTGATCCTGGATGGGGGGTATATCTCTTCATGACCGATGGTTCACTTATTTCCCCCGTCTGGATCGCTGTAGACTGGGGCACGTCGAACCTGCGCGCCTGGGCGATGGGCGAAGGCGGTCAGGCGCTGGCCGAGGCGGCCTCGGACCAGGGCATGGGCAAGCTGCAACGGGGTGACTTTGAACCAGCCCTTCTGCGCCTGATCGGGCATTGGCTGATGTCCGGCCCGGTGCCGGTCTTTGCCTGCGGCATGGTCGGCAGCCGCCAGGGTTGGTGCGAGGCCCCCTATCGCACCGTGCCTTGCGCGCCGCTTGACGCGGGGGCTGCGGTGGCGGCTCCGACCCTTGCGCCGGGCCTGTCGGTCCGCATCGCCCCAGGGCTAAAGCAGACCACGCCCGCAGATGTGATGCGCGGCGAGGAAACCCAGATTGCCGGGGCTTTGTCCCTGATGCCAGGCTATGACGGTGTGCTGTGCCTGCCCGGGACCCATTCCAAATGGGCGCAGATTTCAGCGGGAGAGGTGGTCAGCTTTCAGACCTTCATGACCGGCGAGATGTTTGCCCTTTTGTCCGAAACCTCGGTCCTTCGTCATGGCGTGCAGGGCGACGGCTGGGACGACGCCGCCTTCGATTCTGCCGTGGCAGACGCCCTGTCGCGCCCCGAACGGCTGGCTGCGCGCCTGTTTTCCCTCCGGGCCGAGGGGTTGATCGCGAACCTTGCGCCCGCTGCCGCCCGTGCGCGGCTGTCGGGCCTGTTGATCGGGGCCGAACTGGCCGCCGCCCGCCCCTATTGGCTGGGCCAGCGCGTTACGCTGGTTGGCGCGTCTGCACTTTCTGCGGTCTATGGCCGCGCGCTGAAGGCCCAAGGAATCGATGCCACAAGCCTTTCTGTCACCGATTGCACCCTGGCCGGGCTTTGCAGCCTTGCCCGACAAACCGAGGCCGCCAGATGACCCACCGCAACCTGATTGCCATTCTGCGCGGGATCACCCCGGATGAGGCCGTGCCTGTGGCACGGGCCCTCGTCGCCGCCGGGATCACAAGGATCGAGGTACCGCTGAACTCGCCCGATCCGTTCCGCTCTATCACCGCCATGGCCGAAGCCATGCCCCTGGCCGAGATCGGTGCCGGCACGGTCCTGACCGTCGCGGATGTAGTACAGGTGCAGGCGGCGGGGGGTACCCTGATCGTGTCGCCGAACTGCAACCCGGCGGTGATCGAGGCCACCCGCGCACGCGGCATGGCAAGCTGGCCCGGCGTGATGACCCCGACCGAGTGTTTTGCCGCAATCGAGGCCGGGGCCACCGGCCTCAAGATCTTTCCCGCTTCGCTGATCGGTCCCGAGGGGCTGAAGGCGATCCGCGCTATCTTGCCCAAGGCGCTGCCGGTCTACGCGGTTGGCGGCGCGGGTCCGGCGAATTTTGCTGACTGGGTGCGCGCCGGGGCCAGCGGTTTTGGCATCGGCACAGCACTTTACACCCCCGGCACCACACCCGCCGAAATCACCGCCCGCGCCGCCGCGATTGTCGCCGCGCATGATGGGGCCTTTGCATGATTTTTGATGACCGCCCCTGCACGCTTGGCGAAGGCCCACTTTGGCACCCCCTGCGCCAGCAGCTTTACTGGTTCGACATCACCGGCAAGCGCCTGTTGTCGCGCACCGATACAGGCCCGCTGGAATGGCCGATGGACGAGATGACCTCGGCCGCGGGCTGGATCAGCCGGGACGAGCTTTTGGTCGCCACCGAAACCGGGCTTTACCGCTTTGACCTCGACACGGGCGCGAAAACCCTGGTCGTGCCGCTAGAGGCGGACCAGCCCGACACCCGCTCGAACGATGGGCGCGCGGACCCGCAGGGCGGCTTCTGGATCGGCACGCTTGGCAAGGCGCATGGCGGCGGTCTGCCGGCGAAGGGAGCGATCTACCGCCTTTACAAGGGCGAGTTGCGCAAGCTTTTCGCGCCCATCGCCATTTCCAACGCGATCTCCTTTGCGCCAGATGGCAAGACCGCCTGCTTCACCGATACCGAGACCGGGCGCGTGATGCGCGTGGCCCTCGACAGCGCGGGCTGGCCCAAGGGCGCGCCTGAAACCTATCTGGACCTGAGCGCCCAGGGCCTCAACCCCGACGGCGCGGTGATCGACCGGGATGGCGTGATGTGGCTGGCCGAATGGGGCGCTGCGCGCGTGGCGGCCTATGCGCCCGACGGCCAGTTCCTGCGCGCGGTGGGGTTTGACGCACCCCATACCAGTTGCCCGGCCTTTGGCGGCGAAACGCTTTACTGCACCAGCGCCCTGCAAGGCATGGACGCCGCCGCCCGCGCCGCGCACCCGCATGCAGGCAAGACCTTCCAGGCTCGGGGCATCGCCACCGGCCAACTTGAACATCAGGTGATCCTTTGAAACGCACGCTAGGTGTCTGCTACTACCCCGAACACTGGCCCGAGGCGCAATGGGCCGAAGACGCCGCCCGGATGGCCGCGCTTGGCCTGACCTGGGTCCGCATCGGCGAATTCGCCTGGAGCCGGATGGAGCCGGTGCCCGGCACCTATGACTGGGACTGGCTCGACCGCGCCATCGCCACCCTTGGCGCGGCGGGCCTGAAGATCGTGCTCGGCACCCCGACCGCCACCCCGCCGCGCTGGATGCTGGACCGCCATCCCGACATGCTGGCGCTGGACAAGGACGGGAAACCGCGCGGCTTTGGCTCACGCCGGCACTATTGTTTTTCGCACCAGGGCTACCGGGGCGACTGCGCGCGGATCGTCACCGCCTTGGCCGAACGCTATGGGAAAAATCCCCATGTCGCCGCCTGGCAGACCGACAACGAATACGCCTGCCACGCCACCACCCTTAGCTATTCCAAGGCTGCCACGCAGGGGTTCCGCAACTGGCTGGCGCAGAAGTATCAATCGCCGGACGCGCTCAACCGCGCCTGGGGCAATGTGTTCTGGTCGATGGAGTACAGCGACTGGACCGAGATCGGCCTGCCGAACCTGACCGTGACCGAACCGAACCCCGCCCATGTGATGGATTTCCGCCGCTTTGCGAGCGATGAGGTCGTCAGCTTCAACCGCCTGCAGACCGACATCCTCCGCAAACACTCGGCGGCCCCGATCGCGCATAACTACATGGGCGCGGTGACCGAATTTGACCATTTCGCCACCGGTGCCGACCTTGATATCGCCAGCTGGGACAGCTACCCGCTGGGGTTCCTCTCGGACCGGATCCCCACGGCCGCGGACCACAAGCTGCGCTTTGTCCGACAGGGCGATCCGGACTTCCAGGCCTTTCACCATGACCTTTACCGTGCCGTCGGGCGCGGTCGCTGGTGGATCATGGAACAACAGCCCGGCCCGGTGAACTGGGCGCCCTATAACCCCGATCCCCTGCCCGGCATGGCCCGCCTTTGGGCCTGGGAAGCCTTTGCCCATGGGGCCGAGGCGGTCTGCTATTTCCGCTGGCGTCAGGCACCCTTCGCGCAAGAACAGATGCACGCGGGCCTCTTGCGCCCCGACAGCGCCCCTGCGCAGGCTTTTGGCGAGGCTTTGCTGGTGGCGCGCGAGCTTGCTGCCATGCCCGAGGTTGGCACTGCGCGTGCCGATGTGGCGCTGATTTTCGACTATGCCTCGGACTGGGCGTGGGAGATTCAGCCGCAGGGGCGCGGCTTTTGCTATTTCTGGCTGGTGTTTCACATCTACAAGGGTTTGCGGCGGCTTGGTCTGAATGTCGACATTCTGCCACCCGACACCCCCGATCTGTCAGGCTACAAGGTTGTGCTTGCTCCGGGCCTCTTTACCCTTTCAGACCCGCTGAAGGCCGCGCTTGCGGCACATCAGGGCACGGCGATCCTGGGTCCACGCACCAATTCGAAGACCGCAGACTTTGCGATCCCGGTGCCGTTGCCCCCCAACCTGCCGGGGCTGGACGCCAAGGTGATCCGGGTCGAAAGCCTGCCGCCCGATGTATCCGTACCGCTGGCGCAGGGCGGCGCGCTGGTCCATTGGCGCGAAAAGCTGGAAGGCAGCGCGGCTGTCACAGAAGCGGCCGATGACGGTTGGCCTGCCATCGTCAGTGCAGGAAAACTCCATTATCTCGGCGGCTGGCCGGATGATGTGGCGCTGACCCGCATCCTGATGCGCGCCTGCGCAAGCGAAGCGATCGAGACCGACCCCCTGCCCGAGGGTTTGCGCCGCCGCGACACGGCAACGCATCGGTTCGTGTTCAACTATAACGCCGTTCCAGTCGAGTGGGGCGGCAGCGTGATTCCAGCCGCAGGGGTGCACTGGACCACCCGCTAGGCCGGGCGATATCGCCCAGCCTGCGTTGCGCCCGGCCTAGGCCTCGACGGTGATCTGTCCGGTCACCGTCAGAAAGGCCACACCGTTCGGCCCCAGCGCCAACCGGTCCTGGGTCAGCACCGCCGCCACCCCAGGACCAACCAGGTCCCCGACCCCAGCCACCGTCACCGTCCGCGCCACCGGTGACAGGTTGAACACACACAAAAGTGCGCCCGCACCCTCTGCGCGCTGAAAGGCCAACAACGGCTCGGCCAGATCCAGAAACCGCGTCCTGCCCTGGCCCAAAGCCGAAGCCTTGCGAAATTTCAGCATCGCCCGATAGTGTTCCAGCACCGACCCTTGCGCGCCCAACTGTCCCTCGACATGTCGGGCGGCCTGCTCGGCCTTGACCGGCAACCAGGGTCTGCCCGTCGTAAAGCCCGCCGCCCGGGAACCGTCCCACACCATGGGCGTGCGGGTGTTGTCGCGGCCGACCAGCTCGGGCCAGAAGGCGATGCCTTGCGGATCGGTCAGTTCCTGCAACTCCAAGGGCGTGTCGGTTTGCCCCAATTCCTCGCCCTGCCAAAGGCAAATCGACCCCTCCAGCGCCAGAAGCAGCGACGCTGACTGTCGCGCAAGGGCCTCGGGACTGTCGCCATGCCCGGCCCAGCGGCTGACATGGCGGGGCACGTCATGGTTGGAAAAGGCCCACATCGGCCACCCTTCCGACGCCCCCGCGAAGAATCCCTCTACCCGACTGCGCAGGAACGCGGCCGAAAAGTCGTGGCCCATCAGTTCGAACGAGTAGCATTGATGCAGCCGTCCAGGGGCGGTGTACTCTGCCATCATCCGGATCGCATGGTGGTTCTCGCCCACCTCTCCCACCGAAGTTGCGCCGTATTCGTCCAGAACCCCACGGATACGCTCGATCCAGGTCAGGTTCTCGGGCTGGTTCTTGTCAAAAAGATGGTACTGCATCCCGTAGGGGTTCCCCTCGGCCTCGGCCTTTGCGCGGTAGTCGGCGGGGTTGTCGCGAAACAGGGGGTCGTGGAAAAAATAGTTGACGGTGTCAAAGCGGAACCCGTCTACCCCCCGCTCAAGCCAGAAGCGCAGGATGGACAGCGCCCAGTCCTGAACCTGCGGATTGTGATAGTTCAGGTCCGGCTGGCTGGTCAGAAAGTTGTGCAGGTAATACTGCTTTCGGCGCGCATCCCAGGCCCAGGCCGATCCGCCAAACACCGACAGCCAGTTCGACGGCGGGCTGCCGTCATGCCTGGGGTCGGCCCAGACATACCAGTCGGCCTTGGGGTTCACGCGGTTGGCCCGGCTTTGCGCAAAGGCAGGGTGCTGGTCCGAGGTGTGGCTCAGGACCTGATCGATGATCAGCTTGAGACCCAGGTCGTGCGCCCGTGCCACCAGCGCGTCAAAATCGGCCAAGGTGCCGAACACCGGGTCCACGTCACAATACTCGCTGACGTCGTAGCCCATGTCCTGCATCGGGCTGCGAAAGAAGGGTGAAAGCCAGACCGCATCGACCCCCAGATCGGCAAGGTAGGGCAGCCGTTGCGTGATCCCCGGCAGATCACCGACCCCGTCGCCGTTCGAATCCTGAAACGACCGGGGATAGACCTGATAGGTCACCGCACCACGCCACCAGTCCCGCATCGTTGCCTCCCCCCACGCCCCCGGGCACGCCTGTACCCCGCACAAATCTCCGTTTGACGCCCATGCAGCCCAAGCGCAAGCTCTGCGGCACCGCAATCGGAGCCTGCCGCATGACAAAGACACCTCTTCTCACCCCGGTGCTGATCGCGGGATGCGTCATCCTAATGTTCTCCTTCGCGGTGCGCGCCAGCTTTGGCGTCTTCCAATTGCCTGTCGCAAATGAGTTCGGTTGGCTGCGCGCCGACTTCTCGCTGGCCATCGCGATCCAGAACCTGGCCTGGGGGATCGGCCAGCCCTTGTTCGGCGCCCTGGCCGAGCGTTTTGGCGACCGCCGGGCGATCATTGCGGGGGCAGTGCTTTATGCAGCGGGGCTGGTGCTGTCGTCGCTGGCAGTCACCCCCGGCCAGCACCAGCTGCTGGCGATCCTGGTCGGGTTCGGCATCGCCGGGACCGGCTTTGGCGTAATCCTTGCCATCGTCGGTCGCGCCACGAGCCCCGAGAACCGGTCGATGTCGCTGGGCATCGCCACGGCGGCAGGCTCGGCCGGGCAGATCATCGGTGCGCCCACGGCCGAGTGGCTGATGCGTTTCATGCCCTGGCAATCGGTCTTCGTGATCTTTGCGGCCGTGATTCTGGCCACGCTCCTGGCGCTGCCGTTTCTGCGCAGCCCCAGGCTTGCCTCACGACAAGAGCTGGAGGAATCGCTTGGCACTGTCCTTGTCCGCGCCTTGAAGGACCCGACCTACACGCTTATTTTTTTGGGATTTTTTTCCTGCGGCTACCAGCTTGCCTTCATCACCGCGCATTTCCCCGCCTTCGTCACCGAGCTGTGTGGCCCGATTGACCCGGGCGGGATGCTGGCCGGAATCGGGGTCACCACGACATCGGCGCTTGGCGCGGTCAGCATTGCCGTGATCGGGGTCTTCAACATCGCGGGCACGCTTTATGCGGGCTGGCTGGGCAAAAGATACCCCAAGAAGTACCTTTTGTTCGGCATCTATGTCGGGCGTACCATCGCGGCGGCGGTGTTCATCATGCTTCCGATCACGCCTGCCTCGGTTCTGGTCTTTTCGGCGGTGATGGGATCCTTGTGGCTGGCCACAGTGCCGCTGACCAGCGGGCTGGTCGCCCATATCTATGGCATCCGCTATATGGGAACGCTGTACGGCTTTGTATTCCTAAGCCACCAGATCGGCGGGTTCCTCGGCGTCTGGCTGGGGGGCAGGCTTTATGACCTGAACGGCGGCTATGACATCGTGTGGTGGATAGGCGTCGGGGTGGGCGCCTTCAGCGCCCTTGTCCATCTGCCGATCCGGGAACGCCCGATGCTGGCGCAGGCCGCATAAGGTCAGGGTGCGCCAAAATCCCGGCAGCGATGCCCGGGCGCGGATGGCCCGGAAATCCCACGCCAAAGCGGCGGGCAAGCGCAAGGTAGGCCGGGCCGACCTGGCTGGACTTGGCCAGCACCTTACCGCTTCGCGCCTCCACAAGGTTAAGGCCGCCGCCCGCCGGTTGATAGCGCAAGCCGCGCTGGCCCAGTGCCCGCTGCAGGCTTGACCAGTCTTGCGCTTCGACCAGGGCTTCAGCGACGAGGAGACGAAGTCGAACGAGGAGCTGCTCGTCGATGACTTCGTCACTCCTCGCCTTGCGACTGTCGTGGCGTTTTACTTCCAGGCGGACAAGATCGCGAAGAACGGTTCCGGGCGTTTCATCCCGCGCCTGGCACAGCGCCACAAAGCGCCGCCACAGGGCATCCTCACAATGGAAAAGGGTCTCGGCCATGGACCAAGACCCTTTCATGGCCCGGTTAAAAAAGCCTTAGCCCTTCTTGAGGCACTTCTGCCCCAGAAGTTCCGCAATCTGCACCGCGTTCAGCGCCGCCCCCTTGCGCAGGTTGTCGCTGACGCACCACAGCGACAGGCCATTGTCGATGGTGCTGTCTTGCCGCACGCGGCTGACATAGGTTGCGTATTCGCCCACACATTCGATGGGGGTGATGTAGCCGCCGGGTTCGCGCTTGTCGATCAGCATGATGCCGGGGCTTTCGCGCAGGATGTCTTGGGCTTCCTGCCAATCCAGGAACTCCTCGAACTCGATGTTGATCGCCTCAGAATGGCCGACAAACACCGGCACCCGCACGCAAGTGGCCGTGACCTTGATCTTCGGATCAAGGATCTTCTTCGTCTCGGCCACCATCTTCCATTCTTCCTTGGTCTCGCCCGAGTCCAGGAACACGTCGATCTGCGGGATCACGTTGAAGGCGATCTGCTTTTGGAACTTCTTCGGCGGCACTTCCTGCACCGGGTTGTAGACGGCCTTGGTCTGGTCCCAAAGCTCATCCATACCCTCTTTCCCGGCACCGCTGACGGACTGGTAGGTTGCGACCACCACCCGCTTGATCGTCGCGCGGTCATGCAAGGGCTTCAGCGCCACCACCATCTGCGCGGTCGAACAATTCGGGTTCGCGATGATGTTCTTCTTGGTATAGCCAAAAATCGCCTCGGCGTTCACCTCGGGCACGATCAGGGGCACGTCGGCGTCATAGCGGTAGAGGCTCGAGTTATCGATCACCACGCAGCCCGCCGCAGCGGCGCGCGGGGCGTAGATCTTGGTCGCGTCCGACCCGATGGCAAACAAAGCAATGTCCCAGCCGGTGAAGTCGAACGTGTCCAGGTCCTTGCATTTCAAGGTCTTGTCGCCAAAGCTGACCTCAGTGCCCTGCGACCGGCGCGAGGCAAGAGCAGTGATCTCATCCACCGGGAACTCACGTTCCGCCAGGATGTTCAGCATTTCGCGGCCCACGTTGCCCGTGGCACCCGCGACGACGACCTTGTAGCCCATCGGGGTTCTCCTTTTTGTGCCCCGGTTTGGGGACCGGGTGGTGGTAGCCGAAGGTCGGCATGGGGAAAAGCGGATTCGGTACCCCCGGACCGGCCGGGCCTTGCAACAGGGCCTTGCGAGAATCCCCAACCCAAGGTCAGATGCGCGCAATTGCCCCAGTTGGAGGTTTCGATGCGCCTTTCTTTATGCCTTTTCGCCTGCCTTGCCGCCTTGCCCGTCCATGCCAATGACGGTTTCGGGGGCCTGTCTGCCACAGGCCTGACATTCGGTCAGACCGAGGCCGTGGCGATGGTCGAAGAAAACCTCTTCATCGGCCTCGACCGGATCGCGGTTGACTATGTATTTCGCAACATCACCGATCAGGACGTGACCGGCGAGGTGATCTTTCCCCTACCGCCGGTGCATGTCTGGTCCTCGTGGGAAGGCTCGATGAACCTGCCAGCAGACATCACCAACCCGGACCTGGTCGGCTTCACGGCCACGGTGGATGGCCAACCGGTTGCCGTGACCATCGACCGCATCGCCGTGGTCGAAGACCCGTGGGAGGAAAACCGCGCCCTTGCGCACCAATACGACACGCCCGGCCGCGATGTGACCGCCCTCCTGGAGCAGTTCGGCATCCCGCTGACCCTGAATGTCGATGAGGTGCGCGCGGTGCTGCTGGCGGCCTCGCCTTCGGAACAGGCGGCGATGCGGGCCGCCGGGATCGCCGATTTCTACGAAGGCGACGCCGCCAACGACTTTCCGCCGGATGCCTATGGCCTTTGGGCCATCGTCACCCGCTATCACTGGACCCAGACCTTCCCGGCCGGGGCCGAGCTGCGGATCAGCCACGCCTATACCAACCGCCCCGCCGGGGGTCTCTTTTACTGGACCCACCCCCCAGAGGAGTATCAAGGCTACCTCACCGACCAGTATTGCATCGACGAGGGCACCTCGAAGGCGATTGCCAAAAAGCTGGCAGGTGCGGGGGGCGACGATTTTGGTGGCGGTCTTGCCTATAATATTGCCTATGTCCTGCGCACCGCCAACAGCTGGGCCGGGCCGATCGGCAAGTTCACCCTGACGCTGGACAAGGGTTCGCCCGACAATCTGCTGTCCTTGTGCGCCGAAGGGGTGAAAAAGACCGGGCCCACGAGTTTTGTGATTGAAAAAACCAACTACATCCCCGACCGCGACATCGAGATTCTGGTGGTGCAAAAGGAAATGGTCTGGCCGAACACCGGGCCGTGACCTGGGCCGTGAACCGGGCCGTGAACTGGGCCCTGACCGGCGGAGCGACGGTATTCCCGACTGGCGGGCCGGGGTGATCCCGGCCTAGCCTGCCCCCAGACCCTGCAGTTAGACCTCTCAGTTAGACCCCCAGCGAAAGGCCATCGCCATGCGCGCGCTTCTGACCCTCCTTCTTGCCACCACTGCCTTGCCGGCCCTGGCCGACACCATCCCGGCCACCAGCCGGATCACCGCCGTCACGGTCTATCCGCAAGGGGCAAAACTGACGCGCAAGGTGACCTTCTCCGCCCCCTCTGCGGGCGGGCACGAACTTTTGGTCACGGACCTGCCTGCCGAAACCTCGCCCGGGCTGGTGCAACTGGTGGCGGGTGACGGGCTGCAGCTGGGTGCGTTCAACCTGCGCGCCGACCGCCTGCCGCCCCGCGAAGACCCGCTGACCCCAGACCAGACCGCCGCCAAGGCCGAGGTTGAACGGCTGGAAGCCGCCGAGGCCGAAGCCTTTCTGGTGGTTGAAGGCGTGCAGGCCCGCGTCGACGCCGCCGAAGCGCAGGCCGCGTTCCTGGGATCGTTCAGCGGGGCCCTGCCCGACGCGGCCACGCCCGAAGGAGTCAAGGCAATGGCCGCGATGATCGGCACCGAAACCCTTGCCGCACGCCAAGCCGCCCTTGAGGCAAGGGCCGAACTTTGGCCGGCCCAGATCGCGCTTGGCAAGGTGCAAGAGGAACTTGCCATGGCGCGCGACGCCTTTGCGGCACTCCCCTCGGCCGACATGGACTATACCGCGCTGGCGGTTGCCGTGACCGCCGACGCGGCTGGCGATCATACAGTCACGATCACCCAGTACATCGACGGGGCCAGCTGGCGGCCGATCTATGACCTGAAACTGACCCGCGACGGCGGTGATGCCCTCGCTGTTGACCGATCAGTGCTGGTGACGCAGTACAGCGGCGAGGATTGGACGGATGTAGCGCTGACCCTGTCCTCCTCCACCCCGTCGAACCAGGCCGCGCCGACCGAGCTTTGGCCCGAGTTGCGCCGGATCGAACCCGAGTTCGACGAGGCGGACATGGCGCTGAAATCCTCGGCCGAACCGGGCGCCTACTCTGAAGAATCCTATGACGTGGTCGCCGAAGCCGCCCCGACCACCGCAGGGATGGCGCTGGAAGGCGATACCGTGGTCTATATCTACCCGACCCCGGTCACCGTCGCCTCGGATGTCGAGGATCTGCGCCTGGCGCTGGATAGCCTAAGCTTCGCCCCGGTGGTCAAGGCGGTCGCCGTGCCGCGCTGGGACCGGACCGCTTTTGTCACAGCCAGCTTCACCAATGCCAGCGACGAACCCCTGTTGCCGGGCGAGGCATTGTTGTTCCGCGAGGGCGTGCTGGTCGGCACCACCTGGCTGGATGTCATCGCCCCCGGGGTGGAAACCGACGTGGCCTTTGGCGCGATCGAAACCCTGCGCATCAAGCGCGAGATGCCCACGCGAGCCGAAGGGGAAACTGGCGTGTTCACCACATCGAATGCGCTGACCGAAAGCGCGGTGATCACGGTGGAAAACACCGGGACCGAGGCCTGGGATGTCCGCCTTCTGGACCAGACCCCCTATTCCGAACAGGACGACCTGGAAATCGAGATCACCGCCACCCCGGAACCGACCGAGACCGATGTCGACGGCCAGCGCGGCATCCTCGCCTGGGAGTTTGCACTGCCGGCCGGGGGCAAGGAGACGATTACCCTGGAACAGACGCTGAGCTGGCCCGACGGGATGGTGCTGCAATAGGGTCTAGACCGGGAAGAACCCCTCACGGGCTGGGTCGTATTGCTCCAGCCCGCCCTCGCCGGTGTCGGTCCACAGCCCATGCAGGGTCAGCCGGTCATCGGCGACTGCTGCCGCCACAAAGGGAAAGGTCAAAAGGTTCGCCAGGCTGGTCAGCACCGCCTGCTTTTCCAGCGCCTGCAGGATCTGGTCTTCGGGCAAGGTTGCGACCGCCTCATACCCCGGCCGCAGAATATCCATCCAGCGCCCGACAAAGCTGGACTTCGCGTCAAGCTCGGGGGCATGGCCGCGGCACATGTCATAGCAGCCCCGCACCCCGCCGCAGTTGGAGTGGCCCAGCACCACGATATGCGCCACCCCGAGCGAGGTCACGGCATATTCCACCGCCGCCGATGTCCCATGATATTCGCCATCCGGGTTGTAGGGCGGCACCAGATTGGCGACGTTCCTGTGGATGAAGAACTCCCCCTCATCCGCGCCGAAGATGCTGGTCACATGCACCCGGCTGTCGCAGCAGGAAATCACCATCGCGCGCGGATGCTGCCCGCTTTGCGCCAAACGGCGGTACCAGGCGCGGTTGTCCTGATAGGTCGTGGCGCGCCAGCCCTGGAATCGCTGGACCAGATAGGCAGGCAGGGGGCGGATCGTGGTCATGAACGGCATCCTTCGTCGCTGACCGTCTGCCTAGGCTGCATTCGTGGAAAATTCGAGAGGCAAAATCCCGCGCCAGACCCAGGGGCGGAACGAAATCTTCAGCATGCCGGGCAAGACTGCCCCTGGGTCGTGTTGGAAAGTCGGGTGACGTGATGCATATCGTGGCGGTGCTTGAACCGCGGGAAGTGATTTTCCAGGATGTCGAAGCGGTCGCTCAGATCTACCGCAACCTCGGCGCGCCGCTTGCCGAACAGCTGGTGACGCGGGCCTTGGGCGAACTTGCCCTGACAATGGCCAGCATCGCCGAAAAAGTCCGCGCGCAGGACCTGCGCGACCTTGCGCGGCAGTTGGCCCGGCTGCGCAGATTGGCCGAGGATATCGGTCTGGTCAGCCTTGCCAGGGTTGCCGGCGACGCGCGCATCTGCCTGGAGCGGGCTGACAGTACCGCCTTTGCCGCCGTCTGGGCGCGCCTTCTCAGGATCGCGGCACAATCTTTTGCCGGTGAACTCGGCTCGGCGGACGTGTCAGGCTAGGATACCGCCCCTGCGAGTCGGCCTTCAAGGCCACCCCGCTCGCGGGTGGTGCGCGGGGGTGGTGCGCCCGTTGCATCGCGGCGACCGGCTGCAATCCTGCGGTGAGTCCGGCTGAACTTTGGGTCGCCAACAGCCGCAAGACCGTGAATATGGGGATGATTCGGCGGATCGTCGCGGGCAGTGCTTGCGTTGATCAGCGGCCTCGGGCAGGAGAGGCAACAGCGTTTGGTTCCAGCTGGTTGTCCCATCGATGAAAACCGCAAGCTTCACCGGCTTCGCCCCCGCTTCAGGCAAGGCAAAGCCGCTTTATGTTGTGAACAAGTCTGATCTGGCCGATTTCCTGTCCGGACCAGGGGCGCGTTGGGCCGGATGGCTTGCCGGGTTCGAGGCCGACCTGGGCGAGGTTCGGTTGCTGCCGGATGCCAAGGCCGAGGTCTGCGGCGCGGTGGTCGGTCTTGGCAGCGCCGCCGCACGTCGGAGGCTGCGCTTTGGGCTGGCCAAGGCGGTGCCGGCCCTTCCCGCCGGGGATTGGGTGCTTGTCGGGCCTTTGGCCGAAAGCGACGCCACCGAAGCGGCGCTGGGCTGGCTTTTGGCGGGGTACCGCTTTACCCGCTACCGACCTGCGCATAAGGCTGCTGCCCTGACCCGCCTTGTCTGCCCCGAAGGTGTCGATGCGGCGCGGCTGACGGCGATGGCCGACGCAGAGACCCTGACCCGCGATCTGATCAACACGCCCGCCGAAGACATGGGGCCCGAGGCGCTGGAGGCCGAGGTTGCGGCACTTGCCGCCCGGTTCGGGGCCAAGATGGCTGTGATCCGCGGGGACGACCTTCTGACGCAGAACTTTCCCATGATCCATGCCGTCGGCCGCGCCAGCCCGCGCGCGCCGCGGCTGTTGGACCTGACCTGGGGCGATGCGGGGCCACAGGTCACGCTGGTCGGCAAGGGGGTCTGCTTTGACACCGGGGGGCTGAACCTCAAACCTTCGGCAGGCATGACCCTGATGAAAAAGGACATGGGCGGGGCCGCCACCGTGCTGGGTCTGGCACAGATGATCCTGACGCTTGATCTGCCCTTGCGCCTGCGCGTCCTGATCCCGGCGGTGGAAAATGTGGTTGCGGGCAACGCCTTGAAACCGAAAGACATCCTGACCAGCCGCAAGGGCCTTACGGTCGAGGTGAACGACACCGACGCCGAAGGCCGGCTGATCCTGGCCGATACGCTGGCCTATGCGTGCGAGGGGGCGCCCGACCTTCTGGTGTCGATGGCCACCCTGACCGGTGCAGCGCGGGTCGCCGTCGGCCCGGACCTTGCGCCCTATTATACCGATGATACTGCGCTTGCCGCGGCGCTTGAGGCAGGGGCGGTCGCGGGGTTCGATCCGGTTTGGCGGATGCCGTTCCATGACGCTTATGAAAGCGTGATTGAGCCCGGGATTGCCGATCTTGATAACGCGCCGGGTTTTGGGTTCGCAGGGTCGATCACGGCGGCGCTGTTCCTGCGCCGCTTTGTCAATGGCCCGCGCTTTGTGCATTTCGACATCTATGGCCACAGCCCGACCGATCAACCGGCGCGGCCGAAGGGCGGGGTCGGGCAAGGAGCGCGGGCATTGTTATGCGCCCTGACCGACATCATGCAGCAGGAGCAGGCCTGATGGACAAGCGCACCACGCCATATTCCGGGCGACTGGCCCATGTCAACCTCAGAGGAGAGGTGTCAGCCCCCCTGACCGAGGGCGATCCAGCCCAGATCATCGTACCGGTTGCCGATCTTCTGGAAAGCCCGGCGGGTCCGCGCGCACGCCAGTTGCTGGTCGGGGCGGCGGTACTGGTGATCGACCGCGACCAGGGCCATGTCTTTTTGCGCAGCGAGCGGGATGGGTATTGCGGCTGGGTTGACGAACGCAAGGTCGGTCGTGGCCCCGAACCGACGCATTGGGTGGTTGCCCCGGCGGCGCATCTTTATTCGGAACCTTTGGTTCAGGCCCCGGACAAGGCCTGTCTCAGCCTTGGGTCGCGGCTGGCGGTGGTTGGGTCCTGGGGGGCCTGGGCCAACACGCCGCACGGCTTTGTGCCGGCCTGCCATCTGCGCCCGATCGACCAGGTCGCCCCCGATCCGGTGTCGGTGGCCGAAAGCTTGCTTGGGACACCCTATCTGTGGGGTGGCAATACCCGCAACGGGATGGATTGTTCGGGTCTGATCCAGGTGGCCTTTCACGCGGCAGGGCGCGACTGCCCGGCCGACAGCGACATGCAGATGGTCATGGGCCGCGGCCTGCCCCATACCGAAACGCTGAAACGCGGCGATCTGATTTTCTGGAAGGGTCATGTGGCCATGGTGGTCAACAGCGACGTGCTGGTGCATGCCAACGGCCACACCATGTCGGTGGCCTATGAGGGTATCCGCGAGGCGATCAACCGGATCTCGGCCGGTGGTGGCGGCCTGGTGCAGGCACGACAGCGGTACTAAGCGGCGCAGACAGCCTAGTCTACCGGTCTAGTCTACCGGTCTAGTCTACCGGCCCGATCAGCCGCCGCTCCAGCACTTTGAGCACCTGCTCCAGTTCCTGGCCCCGGCGTAAGGTTCGTCCGTCCTGGGCCACCACGGCATAAAGCCCCTGGCGCTGGCGCAGACGCGGGCGCTTTTCGATCCGGTAGAGCGGAAACTCGGCCGTGCGGCGAAACACGCTGAACACGGCAAGATCGCGCAGGGCGGTGATCGCATAATCGCGCCATTCGCCCGCCGCGACCATCTGGCCATAGAGCCGCAGGATCAGGTTCATTTCCCGCCGGTCAAAGTGGACCACGTCATGGTCTGCGCGGGGAAAAGGGATCGGCGTTCCGTCGTTCATCCGCAAAGATTACGCGCTTATTTCTGCGATTCAACCTTGAAAAACGGGGCCGGGAAAGCCGGGGGCCAGCCGCGTCTCGCCAGTGACCAGCCCGCGCCAGTTCATTTGCGGCGCGCCCAGCCGCTTCAACGCCGCAGGATGCGCCGGGTCAAGCGCACCGGCCCAGACCAAAAGCGCCACGATCGCCGCCTCGGCACCCCGGGTGCCGCCATCAGTGATCTTGAGCGCGATGCCAAGTTCCTGGTCCGGCAAGATCGCCACGAACACCGCCTCGGCCCCGGTCTTCAGCGCGACGCGCCCGCCCATGGCCTGCATCAACTCGGTGCAGGCCCGCCCGTTGCCGGCCACCAGTTCAGGATGCGCCGCCATCGCGCGGGTCAGCCGATGCATCGCCCGTTGACGCAAGCCACCGTGGTCGGAGGCGGCGGCAAAGGCGTGCATCGCGCGGGCAAGGCCGGTGACGGACATGGCAAAGTTCGGGGCCGAGCAGCCATCGACGCCCCAACCCGAGACCGCTTCCCCCGTCACCTCTTCGGTCGCAGCCCGGATCGCGCGCTGCAAGGGGTGGTCGATGTCGGTGTATTCCGGCCCGGCCTTGATATGCCGGGTCACGGTCAGAAAGCCGCAATGCTTGCCCGAACAGTTGTTGTGCAACTGGCAGGGGGCCTCTTCCGCCCGGATCAGCCGGTTGCGTTCGTCGCGGTCATAGGGTTCATGCGCGCCACAGCGCAGGTCGGGTTCCCCAAGGCCCACCGTCGTCAGCCAATCGCCCGCGCGCTTTACATGGCGCGCCTCGCCCTGGTGGCTCGCGCAGGCAAAGGCAAGATCGGCCTCGGTCAGAGCAAAGGCATCGGCGGCCCCGGTTTCGACCAAAGGCAGGGCCTGGATCATCTTGGCCGAAGAGCGCGGAAAGATCACCTGATCCGGGTCACCCCATGCCGCCTCGATCCCGCCAGGCCCCCAGATCACCGCATGACCGGCATGCGCGCTTTCCATGAGACCACCGCGCCAGGCCTCGACCATCGGGGCGGGTTGCGGGCTGGGATTTGACATTCCAAGGACTCCGTCACATAAGCGCGAAGTACCGCCCAACGGGCTTTCGCGGATTGGCCTTTTTGGCTAAAGGTGCTTATCGGGTAAGTGAAGACCGTGCCAGCAAAAAGGCTTGTCCAAACTGGGCGCGGTCAGGTTGGCGGCAGGAAGACAGCTTGGAGGCTGCGTAAGACATGACTTCCTTTATCGGTCGCGTGGCTGCAATAGCGACACTTTGTGTGCTGACGACCACGGCCTTGGCACAAGATTCCACCAACCGCGTCGCCACACTTACCGATTGGCACGTCTTCGTCGAAGAAAGCCCGAAAGAGTGTTGGGGGGTGTCCAAGCCGAAGGAAACGGTGAACACCCGCGACGGCCAACCCGTCTCGGTACGCCGGGGCGACATCTTCTTTTTCGTCACCTTCAAGCCGGGTGAGCCGCCAGTGCCGTCCTTTACCGGCGGCTATCCCTTTGCCGCCGATTCGACGGTCGAGGTTGCCATTGACGGTGCGACCTTCCAGCTGTTTCCCGATGGCGAATGGGCCTGGCCGGGCAGCCCAGAGGATGACGCCCTGCTGCTGGAAGCGATGAAGCAGGGCACCACGGCGGTTCTGACCGGGCGCTCGGGCAAAGGAACGCAGACGGTAGATACCTTTTCTTTGCGCGGATTTACCGCCGCGATGGAAGATGCCGCCGGCCGCTGCCAGTAGGCGTGCGCCGAAAAGACGACCAGATCGCCTGTCGCAAGGCCCCACGCAAGGATCTGCCAGATGACCAGCCCGATCACCCCTGATGCGCTGACCCTGCCCCGCAAGCTGCCACCGTCGGCCAAGACCAATATCGTCGGCCTCACGCGCGACCAGTTGCGCGCGGCCCTGATCTCCGCCGGCACTCCGGAAAAGCAGGCCAAGATGCGGCTTGGGCAAGTCTGGCAATGGGTCTACCACTGGGGGGTGCGCGAGTTTGCGGCCATGACCAACCTCGCCAAGGACTACCGCGCGCTTCTGGCCGATCATTTCGTGATCGAACTCCCTGAGGTTGTTACCCGCCAGATCTCCGACGACGGCACCCGCAAATACCTTGTCCGCATCGCCGGCGGGCATGAGGTAGAGGTGGTCTATATCCCCGAAACCGACCGGGGGACCTTGTGCATTTCCAGTCAGGTTGGCTGCACGCTGACCTGTTCCTTCTGCCATACCGGCACGCAGAAACTGGTCCGTAACCTCACCGCCGGGGAAATCGTCGGTCAGGTCATGCTGGCGCGCGACGACCTGGACGAATGGCCGGTGCAGGGCGCGCCAAAGGAAGAAATTCGCCTGATCTCCAACATCGTGCTGATGGGGATGGGTGAGCCTTTGTACAACTTTGACAATGTCCGCGACGCGATGCGCGTGGTGATGGACGGTGAGGGGATTGCCCTGGGTCGTCGCCGAATCACCCTGTCGACCAGTGGCGTGGTCCCCGAGATTGCCCGCACCGCGACCGAGATCGGCTGCCTTCTGGCCGTGTCGTTCCACGCCACCACCGATGCGGTGCGCGATGTGCTGGTGCCGATCAACAAGCGCTGGAACATCGCCACGCTTCTGGACGCGCTGCGCGATTACCCGAACCTGTCGAACAGCGAACGGATCACCTTTGAATATGTGATGCTCGACGGCGTGAACGACACGAAAGAGGACGCGCATCGCCTTGTGGATCTGCTGCAGGGCATCCCCGCCAAGGTGAACCTGATCCCGTTCAACGAATGGCCGGGGGCGCCCTACAAACGCTCGTCCGGCAACCGCATCCATGCCTTTGCCGATATCCTTTATCACGCGGGCTATGCCACGCCGATCCGCACCCCGCGCGGTGAGGATATCATGGCCGCCTGCGGTCAGTTGAAATCGGCCACCGAACGCGCCCGCAAGTCCAAGGCCGAAATCGCCGCCGAAGCCGGGCTTTAGGCCGCGTCCAGCCAGGGCCGCAAGAGCGCCATCGGATGCGCGCGCAAGGATAGCCGCAGGGTCAGGTAATCTTCGACCACTGCCTCGCCCAGGGTCATTTCGGGCAGGTGGACGGCGGGCTCCAAGATGCCTTCCCCCTCCATGTCGGTGGCGAAAAGCGGCAGGTCCGGGCCGGGGGTCAGCGCCTCGGCCTGCCAAAGCGCTTCGCGGCGGGTAATGCCAAGGGGCGCGAAGGCATCCGCCTCGGCCAGCCGGGCCAGGGTGGCGGGGGCCGATCCCGCGCGCCGCCAGACATCGGCGACGGTCTGGTAGCCATTGCCGCGCGCCGCGACGATCCAGCGCGCCTCTTCCTCGGCGATGCCACGGATCTGGCGGAACCCCAGCCGCAGCGCCAGCGTGGCGGGCTGGCCCTGCCATTCCATCCGGTTGTCCCAATGGCTGGCATTGACCGAAGGCGGCAGCACCGTCACCCCATGTTCCCGCGCATCCCGCACGATCTGGGCGGGGGCATAAAAGCCCATCGGCTGGGAATTCAGCAAAGCGCAGGCGAAGATGCCGGGGTGGTGCCGCTTGATCCAGGCGCTGGCATAGACGAGGAGGGCAAAGCTCGCCGCATGGCTTTCGGGAAAGCCATAGCTGCCGAACCCTTCGATCTGGGCAAAGCAGCGCTTGGCGAAATCTTCCTCATACCCGCGCGCCAGCATGCCCCCGATGAAGCGGTCATGAAATTCGCTGACCGACCCATGTTTCTTGAAGGTGGCAAGCGACCGGCGCAACCGGTCCGCCTCCTCGGGCGTGAACCCTGCGCCGACGATGGCAATCTGCATCGCCTGTTCCTGGAACAAGGGCACGCCAAGGGTCTTGGCCAAGACCTTGCCCAACTCGTCCGAAGGAAAGCTGACCTGTTCCTGCCCGTTTCGCCGCCGCAGGAACGGATGCACCATGTCGCCCTGAATGGGCCCCGGCCGGATGATCGCGACCTGGATCACCAGATCGTAAAAGCAGCGCGGCCGCATCCGGGGCAGAAAGTTCATCTGCGCCCGGCTTTCGACCTGAAACACACCCAGACTGTCAGCGCGGCAGAGCATCCGGTAGGTCTCGGCGTCTTCGGGCGGCAGGGTGGCCAGGGTGTAGCGCTGGTGGTGGTGGGTCTCCATCAGGTCAAAGGCCTTGCGCAGGCAGGACAGCATCCCCAGCGCCAGAATGTCGATCTTGAGGATCTTCAGCGTGTCGATGTCATCCTTGTCCCAAGGGATGATGGTGCGATCCTCCATCGTGGCGTTTTCCACCGGGCAAAGTTCATCCAGCCGGCCTTCGGTGATGATGAAGCCACCGACATGCTGCGACAGATGGCGGGGAAAGCCCTGAATCTCGTCGATCAAGGCCATGGTCTGGCACAGGCGGCGATCGGTCGGGTCAAGCCCGATCTCGCGCAGCCGGGTTTCGGTCACCGCGCCCGGCCCGCCCCAGCCCCAGATCTGGCTCGACATCGCGGCAAGCGTATCTTCGGACAGGCCCATGGCGCGACCCACCTCGCGCACCGCGCGCTTGCCACGGTAGTGGATGACGGTGGCGCACAGCCCCGCGCGGTGGCGGCCATAGCGTTCGTAGATGTGCTGGATCACCTCTTCCCGGCGTTCGTGTTCGAAATCGACGTCGATATCGGGCGGTTCATTCCGGGCCTCAGAGATGAAGCGCTCAAAGACCATGGTGCCGATTTCGGGCGAAACCGAGGTGACGCCCAGCGCATAGCACACCACCGAATTGGCCGCCGACCCCCGCCCCTGACACAGGATCCCCCGGTCGCGGGCGAAGGCGACGATGTCGTGGACGGTCAGGAAATAGGGCTCATAGCGCAGCTTGGCGATCAGGGTCAGCTCATGCGTCATCTGGGCACGGGCGCGGTCAGGGGGGCCTTCGGGATAGCGCCAGTCAAGGCCAGCCCAGGCTAGGCGCGCCAGGCGCTGCGACGCGGTCTCGCCCTCGGCGTTCTCGGACGGGTAGTCATAGCGCAGCTCGTCCAGCGAAAAGGCGGCGCGGGTGGCAACATCTCCAGCGCGGTGGACTGCTGCTTCATGGCCCTTGAATATCCGCAGCATCTCGACCTCCGATCGCAGGCGGCCTTCGTTGTTCGGCAGGGCCCGGCGGCCAAGCCGGTCAACCGGCAGCCCAAGGCGGATCGCGGTCAAGGTGTCGGCCAGGCGGCGGCGCGAGCCGTGGTGCAAAAAGGGCAGGCCGCTCGCGACGGTGGCAATGCCGATGCGGTCGGCCAGCAGGCTTAGGCGGTGAAATCGGTCCTGATCCTGCCCGTCATAGCGCGGGGCCATCCCCAGGCTGACCTGACCGGGAAAGGCCTTGGCCAGCTGCCGGGTATGGGCCTGCCAGCGGGTCCTGTCGGTCATCGGCGCAGGCGGCGCCTCGGCCAGGGTCAGGCGCTGGCCGGGGGGCAGGATCAGCATCTCAAGCCCCTGCCCCCAGTCCAAGAGGTCAGTCAGATGCAGCGTGCAATCTCCCTTGGCCGCGCGCAACTGGCCCAGGCTCAGCATCCGGCAAAGCCGCCCCCAACCCGCCCGGTCACGCGGCAGGCAGGTGACCTGAAACCCATCCTCCAGAATGATCCGCGCGGCGGGGATCAGCCGGATGCGCGGGCCCCCCTCCCGCGCAAGGTCGCGCGCACGGGTATGGGCCCGCACGATCCCCGCGACGGAATTCACATCCGCCACGGCAAGCGCGGTCATGCCCATTTCCGCGGCGCGGGTCATCATCTCCTCGGGGTGGGCGGCCCCGGTGAGGAAGGTGAAGTTGGTCAGGGCCGAAAGCTCGACGAAGGGCATGAGGCAGCAGCGACTCGGCAAGAACAAAAAATGAACATGCCATGCCAATGCCCGTTAGGCCAGCGGGCATTACCGGGCGGTTTTCGAAGAGAGCGCGTTCCGCGCGAAGACTCTTTGTCTCGCCTCTAGCGCGCGAAGCGGCGCGCCAACCGGCTCGGATATTGGGGGCGCTTCGCCCCCCAAACCCCCAGAGGATATTTGGGAACAGGTGAAGGGCTAAAGCTCCCAGCACCAGTCCGCAAAGACCCAAGCATGCCCGGCGCTTTGCGAAGAGTCTCGCTACCGTCGCGAAGTTCCTAAACCAGAAGGTCCCGGATCACATCAGCATCTTCGGGGTGCGAATCCGGATCAATCCACTGCGCCCAATTCTCGACAATCCACTCCCGGGAAATGCCGAAGGCGTTTGCGTAACTCTGCTTGGGGAAGAGCCGCAGCGTCAATCCTCGCTTGTGGCCACCGACCACGATAAGGGCGAGATCTGCCTCTCCTAAAGGGCAACTGCAGATCATGAGCAAAGAAGGCGCACCGGCCGGGCCAAAGCGTGCGAGTTTCAGGGCAGTCCCAATGCGCAGGCTCTCTCCGATGGAGGCGTCCGTCAGTTTCATTTCGCTGCCCATCCTCAGACCACCCCCATCCCTCAAAAACCCCCTAACGCCCGCAGCCAAGCCCTTGATCTTATGAACCTATCCCCCGCTGCCCACGCGCGGACACTCCAAGGCCCCCAACCCTCAGCGCAGGAGGCTCAGCACCTCAAGGCTAGGGTATCCATCCGGCACCAGCCCCTTGGCCTTCTGGAAGGCCTTCACGGCGGCCACCGTCTTCGGCCCCATCCGGCCATCAACTCCACCGGGATCAAAGCCCGCACGGCCGAGGCGGTCCTGAAGTTCCTTACGCTCCTCCAGCGTCAGGGCGCGCAGGTCGCGGGGCCAGGCGGCGGCGATCGGAGGGCCACCCTTCAGACGGTCGGACAGAGAGCCGATCGCCACGACATAGGCGTCGGCGGTGTTGTATTTCTCGATCACCTGAAAGTTCGGAAAGATCAGGAAGGCCGCGCCCCGGTGCCCGCCGGGCAGCAGGATCGAGCCGGGGCCATGATCAGGCAAATCGGCCCCTGCGGCGGTCCGCACCCCCAGCGCCTGCCAGTCGGGCACGGGCTTTACCACCCGTTCGGTGGTCTGGTCATAGTCAAAGCCTTCGGGCAGCGTCACCTCCAGCCCCCAGGGTTGCCCCGTGGTCCAGCCCCAGTGCCGAAGGTAATTGGCGGTCGAGGCCAAAGCATCGCCCGGATCCTCGCCCCAAAGGTTGCGCTTGCCGTCACCGTCGAAATCGACCGCGAATTTCTCCCAGGAGGAGGGCATGAACTGCGTATGCCCCGAAGCCCCCGCCCAAGAGCCGGTGAAGCTCTCGACATGCCCGCCCGCCACGATCCGCAAGGCGGCAATCAGCTCGGCCTCAAAGAAGGCAGCCCGCCGGCCATCATAGGCCAAAGTGGCCAGCGACCCCAGCACCGGCAGATCGCCAGGGTAGGTGCCATAAGCGCTTTCGAGGCCCCAAACCGCGGCCAGCACCTCTGCCTCAACCCCATATTCCGCCGCGATCCAGTCCAGAAGCTCACGGTGCCGCGCCATGGCCTTGATGCCCAAAGCAACCCGGTCCTCAGAGACGGCGGTATCCAGATAGTCCCAGATCGTCTTGGTGAATTCGTTCTGGTTGCGGTCGCGCTCGACGACCTTGGGGTTGAACTCTACCCCGCGCAGGGCCGCATCAAAGGTCGCCGCCGGTACCCCCGCCGCCAAAGCGCGCGGACGGAACTCTTCAACCCAGGCCTCAAGCCCCGCTTGTGTGCCCATCTCCACCAGCCCCCCGGATACCGCATCGGGCAGGATCGTCTGCGCCACCGCTGGCCCCTGCAGCAGCACCGCAAGGGTCACCCCGACACACGCCCATACCATCCTGCCGCCCAATCCCGCCTCACCAACCCAGACAATTTGATTTAAACTTGCGCTTGCTCTTTCAGAAATACTCCACGGGGGTGCGGGGGTGTGAAACCCCCGCTCTGTCATTTCCGCCGGCGCACCACCCGCCGTTTCGCCGCGGCCTGCGCGGGCTTCCTGGGCTGGTACTTCCCCGAGCCTCGCGCCGGGGCCCGCAGCGTCGCCCCTTCTACCGACAACAGGTCCAGGATCAGACCGCCAGTCACCGGCACAGCCTCGGCCAGCCGCACCAGGACCCTTTGCCCAACGCCGATGGTCACCCCGGTCTCAGACCCGGTCAAGCTCTGGCTCGCCTCGTCATAATGAAAGAACTCGCGCCCCACGGCGCGGATCGGCACCAGACCATCCGCCCCCGTCTCCTCCAGCCGCACGAACAACCCGAACCGCTGCACGCCCGAGATGCGGCCGACGAATTCGGCCCCCACCCGGTCGGCCAGATAGGCGGCCAGATAGCGGTCGTTCGTGTCGCGTTCCGCTGCCATGCTGCGCCGTTCCGCGTCCGAGATCAGTTTGCCCGTCTCCTCCAGGTTCTCGATGTCCCAAGGCGACAGCCCATCCGCACCCCAGCCGTGGCCCGCGATCAGCGCGCGGTGCACGATCAGATCGGAATAGCGCCGGATGGGCGAGGTGAAATGGGCATAGTTGCGCAAGGCCAGGCCGAAATGCCCGAAGTTTTCCGGGTGGTAATAGGCCTGGGTCATCGACCGCAGGGTGGAGAGGTTGATCAGCTCGTCAAACTCGGTCCCCTGAGCCTGCTCCAACAGCCGGTTCAGATGCCGGGTCTGCAACACCTGCCCCTTGGCCAGCGTCATGCCCGACCCTTCCGCCACCTCGCGCAGCGCGTCGAGCTTCAGGGGTGAGGGCTCCTCATGCACCCGAAACAGCAAAGGACGCTTCAGGCGGATCAATTCCTCGGCGGCGGCGACATTGGCCAGCACCATGAATTCCTCGATCAGCTTGTGCGCATCGAGCCGCTCCTTGAACGCGACCGAAGCGACGCGCCCCGCCTCATCCAGCAGGATCTTGCGTTCGGGCAGGTCCAGTTCCAGCGGCTGCCGCGCCTGGCGTGCGCGCAGAAGGGCAGCATAGGCGGCATAAAGCGGCTGCAGCACCGGCTCCAGCAATGGCCCCGTCACGTCGTCTGGCAGGCCGTCAATCGCCGCCTGCACCCGCTCATAACTCAAGGACGCGACCGACCGCATCACCCCGCGGTGAAAGCGGTGGCTGCGTTTGGCGCCTTCGGCGTCGATTACCATGCGCACCGCAAGACAGGCGCGGTCCACACCTTCGTGCAAGCTACACAGATCGCCCGACAGGATATCGGGCAGCATCGGCACAACGCGGTCGGGGAAATAGGTGGAATTGCCGCGCTTCCTCGCCTCACGGTCCAGCGCAGACCCGGGTGTGACATAATGCGCCACATCGGCGATGGCGACCCAAAGGACAAAGCCGCCGGGGTTGCCGGGGTCAGGGTCGGCCTCGGCCAAGACCGCGTCATCGCGGTCGCGGGCATCGGCGGGGTCGATGGTCAACAAGGGCAGGTCGCGCAGGTCGTCGCGGCCCTTCAGCCCCACAGGTTCGGCGCGGTCGGCCTCCAGCACCACCGCATCGGGGAAGCTGTCGGGAATACCGTGCTGGTGAATGGCGATCAGACTGGCCGCGCGGGGTCCGGAGGGGTCGCCCAGCCGCGCCACCACCCGCGCCGCGGGCAGGCCCAAGCGGCGGGCACCAATGGCCTCGGCCTCGACGAGTTCCCCATCCTTGGCCCCCATGGTCAGGTCCGAGGATACGCGCCATTCCTTGTCCGACCCTTTTTCGATCGGCTGGATGCGCCCGCCCTCGGCATTCACCCGGAACACGCCAAGGACTTTGGCCGGGTTCGACCCCAGCTTGCGGATCAGCCGCGCCTCATAGGCGTAATCCTCCAGATCGACCTTGGCCAGCCGCGCCAGAATCCGGTCACCGGCACCCAGGGCCGGGTCGCCCGATTTCGGGATGATCAGGATGCGGGGGCTTGCGTCCACTCCCTCCTCCAGCGGCCGGGCGTAAAGATCGCCCGCGCGGTCGGGGGCCAAGACCTCCAGCACGGCGACAGGTGGCAAGGCCCCCTTTTCATGAAACCGCCGCATGGTCCGCTCGACCACGCCTTCGCCCTCAAGCTCGCGCAGAAGGCGCTTCAACTCGATCCGGCCATCGCCCTTGATGCCAAATGCCTTGGCGATGTCGCGCTTGGCCGAGAGGCCGGGATTGTCACTGATCCACTGGCGGACCTGGTCTTTGGAGGGAACGGGGTTCATCCGCAGCACCTAGCATAAAGCCGCTGCAAAGCCCAGCCGTCTGGCAACTCCACCCGTTACAGAAGCGCCATCGCCACCCCGGCAAAGCCCATTCCAAGCAGGATCACGATGGCCAGGAATTGCGCCCCGAAGGCTGGCCCGCGTGAGGCAGGGTTGGCCATGTAAAGCGACATATAGGCAACCCGCGCCACAACCCAGACCAGCCCGAATGCCGCTGCCCAAAGATCGCTTAGCCACAGCGCGGCAATCCAAAGCGCAGGCAGGATGGCGGGCGCGGTTTCCACCGCATTCATCTGCACACGAATGGCCCGCTCCAACATGGGGTCGCCCGTGACGGCCGGCGCGGCAATCTTGACCTTGCCCCGCACCATGCTGACGTAGAATCCGACCCAAAGGTAGTAAAGCGCAATCAGCAGCGTGACGAGCGTGGTGTAAACCGGCAGTTCCATGTCAGGTCTCCATCAGAGGGCTGTGGGTCAGAGGGCTGTGGGGGCCCGGATACCGGGCGCGCGCCGCATAAGCCAGCCCCGGTTTGCAGCGGTGCCGCGATACAAGATGTCACAGGTCGCGGACCATCTTGCGGTGCGGGATGCCTGCGTCGAGAAACTCCTCGCCCTCGACCCGAAACCCCAGCTTTTCGTAAAACCCGGTCGCATGGGATTGCGACCCCAGATGGGCAAAGCGCAGCCCAGGCTGTCGCGCAAGTTCGGCAAGCGCGGCACGGATCAACGCCGCCCCAAGCCCCGTCCCTCGCGCCGGGGGCAGCACACAAACCCGCCCGATCTTGCCGACCTCACCCTTCAGCAGCAGCCGCGCGGTACCAAGCGGGGTGTCGCCGTCCAGCGCCAGAAGATGGATGGCCACATCGTCCAGCCCGTCCACCTCATCCGCCTCGCTGACGCCCTGTTCTTCGATGAACACGGTCCGGCGCAGGGCGCGGCAGGTGTCGATGTCGCGGGTGACCTCGATGCGCCAGGCAACAGGATTGGTCATGCAAAGTAATCCCGCAGGATGCGGCCATAGATCGCCTTCAGCGCGTGGATATGCGCCACCTCTACCCGTTCATCGACCTGGTGCATGGTACGGCCGACCAGACCAAACTCCACCACCGGGCAGTGGTCCTTGATAAAGCGCGCGTCCGACGTGCCGCCACTGGTCGAGGCCACCGGCTTACGCCCGGTTTCCGCCTGCACCGCCGCCGCCACCAACGCCGAAAACTCACCCGGCGGGGTCAGGAACGCCTCGCCCGAGACACTGATCTTCAGCCCGATCTCCACCCCGGTCGCCTCGGCCACCGCCTCAGCCTCCGAGCGCAGCCATGAGGACAGCGTCTCGCCGGAATGGGTGTCGTTGAAGCGGATATTGACCGTGGCCGTGGCCCGCGCGGGAATGACGTTGTTGGCCGGATTGCCGCAATCGATGGTGGTGATCGCCAGGGTCGAGGGGTCAAAGTGCTGGGTGCCGCGATCCAAAGCCTCACTGTCCAGCCGCGCGAGCAGCTTGACCAGCGCCGACAAGGGGTTCTTGGCGCGGTGCGGATAGGCGGAATGGCCCTGCACCCCGGTTACCGTGATCTGCGCCGTCATCGAGCCGCGACGCCCGATCTTCATCATCTCGCCCATCTCGGTCGGGCAGGTCGGCTCACCGACCAGGCAATGGGTCATCCGCTCACCGTTGAAGGCCATCCAGTCAAGGATCGCGAGGGTGCCGTCCCGCCCCTCGCCCTCCTCATCGCCAGTGATGGCCAGGATCACCGCCCCGTCCGGCGGCGTGTTGGTCACGAAATCCACCGCCGCCGCGACAAAGGCCGCAACGCCCGATTTCATGTCGCAGGCGCCCCGGCCATACATCACCCCGTCCCGGATGACCGCGCCGAACGGGTCATGCGTCCAGGCCTCGGCATCGCCCACCGGGACCACATCGGTGTGGCCGTTAAAGCCAAAGGACCGCGCCGCACCCGCCTTGCCCCAACGGGCGTAAAGATTGGCAATCCCGCCCCGATCCACGCGGGTACATGTGAACCCCGCCGCCGCCAGCACCTCGGCCAAAAGCGCAATCGCCCCGCCCTCGGCGGGCGTGACCGAAGGGCAACGGATCAGCCGGGCGGTCAGAAAGGCAGGATCAAGCGGTTCGAGGGTCATGCGATCTCAGGGGTACAGGGCACCGGGCATCTCTCCCTAGCCGCAAGCGGGCGCAACCTCAAGCTGTCGCTCCTCGTCGGTCTTCGACCGCTCGTCGCCAAAACCCGCGACGAGACGTCGAAGACGTACGAGGAGCCGCCCGGTCAGTCGAAGAACGGCGTCATCTCGGCGACGATCACCGCGTTTTCGGCCAAGGCGCGGTCCATCAGCGCCCGTTCCTCGGGGTCGATCTCGTCGCCCGCTTTCAGGCGTTCTTCCAGCGTGCCATGGCCGGTCACCTCCAGGGGCGCAAGATCGGCCTCTTTCAGGATCGCCACGGTTTCGCGCACGGCTTCCGCCTCATCGACCCCGCTGGCATAGATCACCAGGCCCGCGCCTGTCGCCTTGGCCGGGAGCCCGTCGCCTGCCTTGCGACCCACCTCGACCACCAGGGTAAACACCTGCTGCGGACGCTTGGGCTTTTCCGGTGGGCTGGCGTCCGGCTCAGTCACGAAGCAGCTCGTTGATGCTGGTCTTGGCCCGGGTTTGCGCATCCACCTTCTTGACGATCACCGCGCAATAAAGGTTGATCCCGCCGGTCGAGGGCATTGATCCCGCCACCACGACCGACCCCGCCGGCACCTCGCCATACATGACCGCGCCAGTTTCCCGATCCACGATCCTGGTCGACTTGCCGATGAAAACGCCCATCCCCAGGACCGAGCCTTCGCGGATGATGCAGCCCTCGACCACCTCGGACCGCGCGCCGATGAAGCAGTCGTCCTCGATGATCGTCGGGCCAGCCTGCATCGGCTCCAGCACGCCGCCGATGCCGACCCCGCCCGACAGGTGGACGTTGCGGCCGATCTGCGCGCAGGATCCGACGGTGGCCCAGCCATCAACCATCGTGCCGTCACCGACATAGGCGCCGACGTTCACGAAGCTGGGCATCAGCACCACGCCCTTGCCGATGAAGGCCGACCGCCGCACGATACTGCCGGGCACCGCGCGAAAGCCTGCTGCGCGCCAATCCTCAGGGGTCCAGCCCTGCCATTTCGACGGCACCTTGTCCCACCAGTTGGCCCCGCCGTTCGACCCGGAAATCTCGTGCATGTCGGTCAGGCGGAACGACAAGAGGACCGCCTTCTTGGCCCATTGGTTCACATGCCAGTTCGTCCCGCGCTGTTCGGCGACCCGCAGAACGCCCTTGTCGAGCGCGGTCAGCGTCGCCTCGATCGCGTCGCGCGCCTCACCCTTGGTGGCGGGAGTGATCGCCTCGCGCGCCTCCCAGGCGGCCTCGATGGCGGTTTCTAGGGCGGCAGGCGTCATGAGGGGTCCCTTTTCGATTGGTCGCGGCAGCCCGACCCTATAAGGCTGATGGTGACCTCACGCAATCCGAGTGCCCGATGAAAGACGAACCCCGCAGCCACCCGTTCCGCGACAGCGTCGAGGATATCGCTGCTGCCAAGCGCATCCCCGATACGCCGCAAACCCGCGCCCCGGCTTACCGGCTTGCCTTTGCCGACCGCGATTTCCTGACGCGCGAGGAATTGCGCCCGGTGCGCTTGCAACTGGAACTTCTCAAGCCCCAGCTGATCATGGACGAACGCGGCATCCAGTCCACCGTCGTCCTGTTCGGCGGCGCGCGCATCCCCGCACCCGAACACCGCGGAACCGCGCGGACCAAGACGCTTGCCGATCTGTCGCACTACTATGACGAGGCGCGACGCTTTGCCCAGATCATGACCGAGCGTTCACTTGAAACCTATGGCCGCGAGAATGTCATCGTTACCGGTGGCGGCCCCGGCGTAATGGAGGCCGGCAACCGTGGCGCCGATGAGGCCGGGGGCCAGTCGATCGGCCTGAACATCGTCTTGCCGCACGAACAGGCCCCGAACCCCTATGTCACCCCGGACCTGTCGTTCAACTTTCACTATTTCGCGATCCGCAAGATGCATTTCCTGATGCGCGCCAAGGCGATCGTGGTCTTTCCCGGCGGCTTTGGCACCCTGGACGAACTTTTCGAAAGCCTGACCCTGATCCAGACCAGGCGGATGAAACCGATCCCGTTTCTTCTGTTCGGGCGCGAGTGGTGGGAAAAGGTGGTGAACTGGTCGTGGCTAGCAGAGGCAGGGGTCATCTCGGCCGATGACCTGACGCTTTTCACCATGGTCGAAACCGCCGAAGAGGCGGTCTCGGTGATCGACGCCTGGCCCGAGCCGGAGCGCAGCCACACACCTTTGCAAGGCTGACCGGGGCCAGGTGCCACGACGCCGGGCTGGGCTGCGGGGGGGGGCAATGCCTCGCCATTCGCGGCGGGCTGGGGTACAGCGGTGCCGACCTTAATGACGGCGATCAGCACATGACCCCTTTTCCGCAAATTCGTGACCTGGTGCTGATCGGCGGCGGGCATGCCCATGCGCTGGTGCTGCGGCGCTGGGGGATGAACCCCTTGGCCGGCACGCGGCTCACGCTGATCAACCCCGACCCCGTTGCCCCCTATACCGGCATGCTTCCCGGCCTGATTGCCGGTCACTACCGCCGAGACGAGTTGATGATCGATCTGGTGCGCCTGGCGCGATTTGCCGGGGCGCGGCTAATTCTGGACCGCGTCACCGGACTGGACCGGGGCGCGCGGTTGATCCATCTGGCCGGGCGCCCGCCCCTGCCCTACGACCTTGCGGCGCTTGATATCGGCATCACCTCGGACCTGCCCGACCTGCCGGGCGCGGCCGAGCATGCGGTCGCCGCCAAGCCTTTGGGGCGCTATGCTGCGGCGTGGGAAAGCTTTGTCGCCAGCCGCCATGCCTTTCCCCGGGTGGCAATCCTGGGGGCAGGTCTGGGGGGGGTGGAACTGGCCTTGGCCACCGCGCACCGGCTTGGCCAAGGCGGCGGCCGGGGCGAGATCACACTGCTGGACAGCAGCGACGCGCCGTTGGCCACGCTCTCCCGGGCGGCGAGGGGCCGGGTCTTGGCCCAGCTGGCCGCGGCGGGGGTGATCTTGCGCTTTGGCGTGCGCGCGGCCGCGATCGGCCCTGCCGGCATCACCCTGACCAACGGCGAGGAGATCAGCGCCGATTTCAGCCTGACCGCCACCGGCGCGCGGCCGCAAGGCTGGCTGACGCAAACCGGCCTTGCCCTGGACCGGGGCTTTGTGCAGACGGACGCGACCTTGCAAAGCTCGGACCCACAGATCTTTGCCGTTGGGGACTGCGCGACCATCGCGGGCAACCCGCGCCCCAAGGCCGGGGTCTTTGCCGTGCGCGCGGCACCAGTGCTGTACCACAACCTGATCGCCCGCCTGACCGGCCAGCCGTTGCAAAGCTTCCGCCCGCAACGCGACTATCTGAAACTGGTCTCGTTGGGCAACCGCTCTGCCCTGGCCGAGAAATGGCGGCTGGTTTGGTCGGGCGCGGCGGCATGGCGGCTCAAGGACCGGATCGACCGACGGTTCATGGCGCAGTTTGACGGCTATCCGGCGATGGGGGCGGAGACTGCCCCGCAGCGCGCGACCATCGGTCTGGACCGGGTCTGGGGCCAACAGCCGCTTTGCGGAGGCTGTGGTGCCAAACTTGGGCCAGACGTGCTTGCCTTGGCCCTGTCAACCTTGCCAGCCCCCACCCGGCCCGAGGTCCGGTCCGGCCCTGGCGACGATGCCGCAATCCTGACCACTGCCGCAGGGGTTCAGGTGCTGACCACCGACCATCTGCGCGCCTTTACGCATGACCCTCGGCTTCTGGCCCGGATCGCGGCGCTGCACGCGATGGGCGATGTCTGGGCGATGGGCGCGGCCCCGCAGGTTGCCGTGGCGCAGGTAATCCTGCCGCGCCTTGGCCCCGACCTGCAATCCCGTATGCTGCAAGACATCATGACCGAAGCCGCCGCCACCTTTCGCGTTGCCGGGGCAGATGTGGTGGGCGGCCACTCCAGCGAAGGGGCGGAATTGAGCGTCGGCTTCACCGTGACCGGGCTGGCAGAGCGGGCAGTGACCAAGTCTGGCGCGCGCCCGGGCGATGCGCTGATCCTGACCAAACCGCTTGGCTCGGGGGTCATCCTGGCTGCGGAAATGGCGATGGCAGTGATTCCGGGGCAGTTGCTGGGCGAAGTCTGGGCCAATTGCATCGCCCAGATGTGCCGCCCGCAAGGCAGTGCCGCAGCCATCCTGGCCCCCCATGCCCATGCGATGACGGATGTCACCGGATTTGGCCTGGCTGGACATCTGCTTGAGATGCTGACCACGGGGGCTACGCTGCGGAGCTCTGCGATCCCGCTGATGCCGGGGGCCTTGGCGCTGGCCAAGGCGGGCCACCGCGCCTCGCTGCAACCTGCCAACAGCGACGCCCTGAAAGGCCGGATCACCGCACCGGATGACCCCGGCCTGACGTTGCTGAGCGATCCGCAAACCTGCGGTGGCCTGTTGGCCGCTGTTCCGGCTGACGCAGCGATCGCCCTGGTGGCACAAATATGCCGCGCCGGCCATGACGCTGCGATCATCGGCACCGTAACCCAAGGCGATCCGCACCTGACGATCTTGCCCTAAGACCGGCACCGCACCGATTTCCGCACGGAAATCGTCCCGGAATTCTTCAAGAATTCCGGTTAGACCGCAGCCAGCAGGTGCAGCCGGTCGGCCACATGCGCGGCGATTTCGGGCATCGCGTCAGGCGACAGGTCGATCGTCTGCACCTCAAGGCTGCGCGCGTCCATGCGCGCTCTGTGCTTGTCATAACGCGGATCATAGTGCCGCGCCATCAAACCGTCGGCCAGTTCGACAAAGGCCCCCGCCCGTGCCAGCGCCAACCATTCGGCAATCACCTCGGCGGGCTGCATGTGCCGCAAAAGGTTTACGGTTGTGGCTAGTCTGGCCGCATCCGCCGAAAGATCGGCGTAGGCCCGCGCCAGATAGGCAGCCCGCGCGGACCTCGGGGCCGAAATCACGATCCGGGGCGCCGTGACCATGGACTTCCAGATCTCGGGCGGCAGACGGCAGTCGCCGATCTTGGAGCTTTCCGCCTCGACCACCACCGGTCTTGCTGGGTCCAGATCAGCGAGGGCCAGCGCCAGGGCTGCCTCGAAGGCTTTTTGCGATGGCTGCGGGCCACGATTGCCAAACAAGGACCCCCGGTGCCGGGCCAGCCCTTCAAGGTCGATGACCTGCACGCCAAGGCCTGGCAGAAGGTTCAGCACCTCGGTCTTGGCCGATCCGGTATTGCCGTCCAACACCACCACCGGCGAGCGTACCGGCGTGTCGTAGACCGCCGTCACCACCAGCGACCGCCAGGCCTTGTAGCCACCCGCCAGCGTCTCGACCCGCCAGCCGATCTGGCTTAGGATCGTCGCGAACGACCCCGACCTTTGCCCGCCGCGCCAGCAATAGACCAGCGGTCGCCAGGCCCCGCCCCGATCCGCGAGCGGCCCCAAAAGATGTGTCGCCGCGTTCTTTGCCACCAGCGCCGCACCAAGTTTGCGGGCGGTGAACGGCGACACCTGCTTGTAGATCGTGCCCACCTCGGCCCGTTCCCGGTCATCCAGCACCGGAAGAGAGATCGCACCGGGCAAATGATCTTCGGCATATTCGGCGGGGGAGCGGACATCGATGATGTCGTCAAAGCCCTGTGCAGCAAGATCGGCAAGTGAGGTTAGGGTGATGGCCATCCTTTCCCCATAGCAACCCCGGCGAAAAGGTGCCAGCCCCGGCCCCCGGTCGGGAATTACCCCCTAGCCAGATCACGAAACCGCGCGCATGATGTGTGCATGCGCGGCATTGCCCTTCTCCTCGCGTTTCTTGCCGGCCCGGCCCTTGCCAGCCCCGTGCCGTCACGCTTGGCGGATGCTGCGCGGGATCAGATCGGCGTGACGGTCATCTACGACCCTGCCTATGTAGCGCTTGAGTTTCCCGGCGGCGACCTGCCACGCGACCGGGGGGTCTGCACCGATGTGGTGATCCGCGCGCTCCGCGACGGCTGGGGGATTGACCTGCAACTGGCCGTCAACCGCGACATGACGGCGAACTTTGCGGCCTACCCGACGCTGTGGGGCCATTCCGCGCCCGACCGCAACATCGACCACCGCCGGGTCGCGAACCTTGCAACCCTCCTGACCCGTCTTGGGGCCGACCTGCCGCTGACCGATACCCCCACCCCCTACCTGCCCGGCGACATCGTGACCTGGACCCTGCCGGGCAACCTGTCGCATATCGGCATCGTCTCTGACCGTCTGACCGAGGCCGGGACCCCCCTCATCCTCCACAACATCGGCGCAGGCGCGGCTGAGGAGGACATCCTCTTCACCTACGAGATGACCGGCCACTACCGTATCGGCGCGGATCAGGCAGAGCGGCTCAAGACCCTTACCGAGTAGGTCTGGCTTACGCCCGACTCCTTTCGCCCATCCGGAGACATTTTGAGTGGGCAATCCGCCCACCACACTGCACCAATATGCACCCCATCCTTCGTTGAAGAGAATGGTGAGTGAAATCACGAAGCCTACATCTCGCGTGAGAAATTGGGGCCAATCTACGTCTAATCCGCCCCAATCGGATGACAATGCTTTATACGATACTCCTCCAAGCGGCCAACGATGAACTCTGCTTCAACGCTGTCAACAATCACCTCGGGACCCAGAACAGACGAATATGAGGGCCAAGATGCTCCATTGCAGTAGATGACTTCTGATCTCATCTCCATTTGTCGCTCTTCAAGAAAAACCTCAGCAGAATTCATAATTTTCCGAGCTGCAACTAGATTGTCCGCTCGGTACCGATTACCCGCCCTCGCCAACCTGATTATTTCCTCAAGTTTCTGAACTTCCATGCTGATCTCCGGCTTAAAATCGAAGACCAACAAGCTTTTGCTCGATCCCATCAGACTGCGAATTGACGCAATATCTTTAAGGTTGAATGTTTCGGAACTACTTGCAATTCTTTCAGAGGTGCTACATGAATTGGAATAGACATACTCAATTCTGACTTCGCACCAGTTGATCTTGATCGAAAAAGGGTCGGAAACCTCCCCTTCGTTGTCGGCCACTTGCTGTACTGCCGCTGCAATTTCGCCAGCGAGCTTACTACCTTCGATGTCTGGATCCTGCGCAACGAGTGGGGAGGCGAGAACGCCGAGACACAAAGTGGCGCAGACGAACCTCAAGGATCGAAGATCTAGCACTATCCGACTCATTCCAAACCGCTACACATAGCGAACCGTACCATCAGCCTAATCTCCTAACAAATTTCTAACATCCACGCCTAACCCCCACCCCTTGACCCACTGCGGATCAGTCCCTAGGAGCCCATTGCGGGCCCTCAGACTCCCACCTCCAACCACCCCACCAGCGCCGTCAGCATCGCCTCGCACCGCTCCATCTGCTCCACGCTTACATACTCGTCCGGCTTGTGGCCTTGGGCCATCGACCCCGGGCCGCAGATCACCGTGGGAACGCCGAGCCGCTGGTCGAACAGCCCACCTTCCGTGCCGAAGGCGACCTTGATCGTGCCGTTGGCTCCGGTCAGGCCCTTCACGAACCGCACCACCTCGGCATCCGAAGGGGTGCCAAGTCCGGGGTAGTCCCACTGCCGCTCAACCTTGATCGCCGCCTCCGGAAACTCCGCGCGGAGGGGGGCCACGATCGCCTCGGCCTCCGCCTCCAGCCGGGTGATCAGGGATGCAACGTCCTCTCCCGCCAGCGAGCGTATTTCGAAATCCAGCACCGCGTGGTTCGGCACGATGTTGACCTGCACGCCCCCCGACAGCTTGCCGACATGGAGCGTGGTATAGGGCACGTCATAATCGCCATCGCGCAGGCCCGTCGCCGCGACCTCGGCCTGCAGCGCGCGCACGACGGCCATGAAATCCCCCGCCAGATGCAAAGCGTTCAGCGCCATCGGGGCCAGGGCTGAGTGACCCTCACGGCCCGTGCAGGTCGCCCGCAGCGCCACCTTGCCCTTGTGGCCAGTCGCGACCTGCATCCCCGTCGGCTCCCCCACGATGCAGAAGCGGGGCTTGACCGGGGCGGCGGCGAGCATGTCGATCAGGCTGCCCACGCCCATGCAGCCGATCTCCTCATCATAGCTCAGCGCCAGATGCAGCGGCACCCGCAGCGGCCGCCGCGCCGCCGCGAGCATTGCCGCAATGGCGCAGGCGACGAAGCCCTTCATGTCCGCCGCCCCGCGCCCGTAAAGGCGGCCCTCGGCTTCGGTGAGCGCAAAGGGCGGCACGGTCCAGGCCTGACCGGTCAATGGCACCACATCGGTATGGCCCGACAGCATCACGCCGCCGGCCCCCACAGGCCCGGTCGTGGCATAGAGATTGGCCTTGGTGCCCGAAGGGTCCGGCACCAGCGTCACTGCGATGCCCGCCCCCTCCAGCAGGTCCCGCACATAGGCCATCAGCGCCAGGTTCGGGTTGGAACTGACGGTATCAAAGCCGATCAGTCGCGCCAGAATGTCTTTCATGGGTGCCCTCCGCTTGCGACTGCCTAGCGCGAAACCCCAGACGCGGAAAGGCTGGACGCGGACAGGTTTCCGCCCTTGTCGCGGGCGGCGGGCTTTGCGACAGTCGCGGCACCCCAACTGGTGCCCAAAAAGATGCCTTGCCGAAGTGCCGCCCTTGTCCTTGCCATCGGTCTTGCCAGCACGGCAGGGGCCGAAGAGGCGAACCTGTCGGGCAACCCCTTGGGACCGGCGGGGGCTGCAACGCGGCTGGTGCTGGCCGACGCGCTGTGGCGGCAGGGCTTGGTCGGGGGTGACGCGCTTTACCTTTTGTCAGCGATCCGACTGGCACGCAGCGTCGCCCTGCAACCGGCCGCCGGATGGGAACGGACGCGCGAAGGCAAAGCTATGCCCGACGCGCCACCGGGTCGCGATGGTGCCCCGGATCCGGCCAGCGACGCCGCGCTGGCCATCCTTCGCAACCTTGCCGAGGAGAACCCCGCGCTGCAGGACCTGGTCTACGACCTTGACGCACAAATACCGCGTCAGGCCGCCGCCACGGCAGTCTTTGCCACGGCCGACCTTGCCCCTGGCCAGACCGATACCTGGCGGATCGTCCTGTTCGGCGAGGTCGCGGCCGAGTTGGCGCTGATCGGCGACGGCGACAGCCGGCTGGGCCTGACCCTGCGCGATGACAGCGGGGCAGTGATTTGCGCCACCCCCCTGTCGCCCGACCCGGCACTGTGCCGACTGACCCCGGCTGAGAACGGCTTTTTCACCCTGACGGTGCAAGGCAATGGGGCGGCGGTGAACAGCTACCGGCTGATCGCAAATTAGCATGACTGCATTTGTCACGCCAACTCCCCTTCTCAAAACTGCGCCGCGCTGCCAGACTTGTTCCATCTTGCCCCATGCCGGGGCGGAAACATCATAGGATCTCTCATGACCTTGAAATCCCTTTCCATTGCCTTGTCTACGACCGCCCTGGTCGCGCTGGCCCTGCCGGTGATCGCTCAGGACAAAAGCGGTACCAACGTCAACGTCGAAGCTGCTGCCGCCCCTGTTGGCGGGGCCGCGACCATGGGCCTTGCAGCGGAACTTTACGCTTTGGGCGTCGCTTCGGGCGATGCGCTGACCGTGCTGACCGCCGCGCGCCTTGCCATGTCGGTCGATGTGACCGAAGGCGGCGAGATCAAGAAGACCACCACCGGCGACGTTCCCGCCGATGACGCCGAAGGTGCCGCCAAAGCCCCGGTCGATGCGACCATGATGCTGGCCAAGGCGACCGAGCTTGCCGCCGGCGACGAAGTCATCTTGGGCCTGATCGCCGATGCCGAAGCCGAAAGCGCGCGGGGCCGGATCGGCGGTGCCGTGTCCTGGCTGTCGCGCCTGCCATCGGGCCAAAGCGATGTCTGGGAGATCCCGTTCTACGGCAACTCTTATGCCGAAATCGCGGTGGTCGGCGACGGCGATGCCAACCTTGATGTCGTGGTCACGGACGAAAATGGCAACGTGTTTTGCTATGATGTCAGCTGGTCGGACCAGCTTTACTGCGACTTCACCCCGGCTTGGGACGGCTATTTCTACGTCACGGTCGAAAATGTCGGTCGGGTGCGCAACAGCTATTACCTGATGACCAACTGATCCTATCCACAGCATTGCACGAAGGCCCGCACCCGCTGCGGGCCTTTTTCATTGGCCTTGGCGCTGGTCAAAAAGAAACCCCAAGGCCTGGGCCTTGGGGTCGATTTCTGTGCCAAGGGGCGGGCTGTCAGGGGTTGGCCGCGATCACCTCGTTCAGCCAGGGGACGAACTTGGACACATCGGTATAGGCGGAAAACAGGGCCGTCTCTTCGCAGCCATAGCCGCTTAGCGCGGTCAGGCCCCAGCTGACGATCCCAGCCTGGATATAGCTGCCGTCTTCCAGCGGCACGACCAGTGGGCCGCCGCTGTCGCCGTTGCAGCTGGTCTTGCCGCCTTCGAAGGTTCCCGAACAGATCAGGTTTTCGGTCAGCGGCTCCGGGGCGCGGGCCACCAGTTCGTCCCAGATCTCGAAAGAGTCATCCTCGCCCAGGCCCATCGTCTGCGCGGCATAGATAAAGCCGTCCACAGCATCGGCGGCCTTGGCCTCCATCATCGCGGCGTTGCAGGTTTCGCGGTCCAGAATCTGGATCTCGGCCTGCCGCAGGTCCGGGCTGGGAAGGGCTCCGTCCTGCAGGCCCCAGCCCGTGACGATGGTGGTCACCCCCTGCTGGTTCAGGATGTCGCCATATTCGGCATCGGGCACCTCGATCGTCTGGTAGGGCGCGTTTGGCGCGCGGGCCAGCTTGATCAGCGCGATGTCATAGTCGAACACATAGCCGATATAGGACGGGTGCTTGAAGATAGCCTCGACCGGGACCACGTCGCCCGACCCGGGGGCAAGCTGGTTGCTGCCGACCAGAACTTCGAACTGGCCGGGTTCGACATCGTAATAGCTGCCGTCGTCGTCCTCCATGTGGACGCAATGCGCCGCAGTCAGCACCCAGGTATCCATCACCAGACTGCCGCCGCAAAACTGGGTGTCGGTGCTGACCGGAGCGCCCGCCACCACCAGCGCCACCTGCCAGGGCCAGGCCCCTTCGGGCGCAAGCTCGCCGCCGATGACCTTGGCTCCGGCGGTGTCGGCCTTGGCGGCGCGGTCGGCCTTCTGGCCGGATTGGGCAAAGCCGAAGGGGCCGTCCGCCTTGCCGGTCACCGTATCCTCGGCCAGGGCAAGGCCGGTCGCGGTGGACAGCGCCAGCGCTAGAACGATCGGGAAGGTCCGTTTCATGATGTTTCTCCTTGATGAAATCTTCGGGCTACTGGCCCTGGGGTTGCAGGCGCACCACCTGACGCAGCATCGTCAGGGCGGCGGGTTTCAGGCTGAAGCCGCGGCTGCGGCTTTCCGTCGGGTCAAGCAGGCGGCCTTCCAGCCAGCTTGCCATGTCTGATCCGGGAACGGCGCGGGTACTGTCGGTTTGCGCCAGCCGTGTCAGGTCAACGCGGGGGGCATCGGGGTCAACCGGCACCGCCAGCACCCAGATCTCCTCCAGCCCTGCAGCGCTTCCCGCTTCGATCATCAGGCCGACGCGGGTGCTTTCGCCAGGGGCCAGCCGGTTCGACAAGTTCTGCGTGGGCCAGATCGGCTGCACGGCGAAATCGGCGGAAAGGTACAGGACGCTCACATCCTGCGCCGTGCCGCCGGTATTGGTCAGCGTCAGCCACAGCTGGTCACAAGGGGCCACGCCCGCCGCCGGGTCATGCGGAGCAGGAGCGCCGACCGCGCCACAGGCATCGCTCGCGGCGCGGCGTTCGATCGTCATGCTGATCGGGTCCTTGCCGGTAAGGCTGCGACCGGTGGCCCCGGCCAGAACCTCACGCAGGCGCAGCCCATGCGCGGCCTGGGCCAGCACCCTTTCCACCGCCATGGCCGGGGTTTCCCCCGCCAGCGCCACGATCCGGGGGCTGGAACCGGCACCCTCAGGGTCAAGCACCCCGTCCGCCCCGGCAAGGGCCACCGCTCCTTCGGTCAGGATCGGCACCAGATCGGCCTTGGCCCCACCGGTTGGCAATGCGTCAACCCATTCGGCATAGTCAAACCCGTCGCCCGGATCGGCCAGCACGGGGGCGGCCAGCACCAGGGGCGCGGGCGGCGGGGCGCTGACCACCTCGGCCCAAAGCGCGCCCTCGGGCGGAGTGCCGTCAAACGTGGCGCTGCGGGCGGTAACCTTGACCAGGGTCAGGACGGCCAAAGCCTCCCCCCCGGCGGGGGTGGCGTAAAGGGCGACCTCGGTGCCTTCCGTCAGGCCTTGCAAGAGCCCGGCCTCAAGCCCGTCGCCCGCGACCACCAGCCGGGGCGCGCCCAGGCCCGCGCCGAATACCTCTGCGCCAAGGAGCGTGCCTTCCCCTTCGGGCATCTGCCGGGCGGGGCCTTGCACCATCGCCTCGGTCGTGGCGGCAAGCACCTGCGCCCAACTTGCCTTTGGCACCTCGCGCAGCACCTGGGCCAGGCGCAAGGTGAACTCGCCGTGCCAGGTGGTGCCGTCGGCCAGCGGGTATTCGAAGGACCGCTGGTCGGACTGCGAGGAGTAAAGGAACACGAACTCCCCCTCCAGCGGCGCTGAGGGATCGCCCGCGACCGGTTCGATATCGGCAGGGATGCCCAGCGCGGCCTCGTCAAGCACGCGGGCGACACCTTCGCCACCCAGCGCGCGAAAGCCGGTGGCGGAATGGCAGGCGTCGATCAGCCCGACGACCTTGACCCCGCGCGACAAAAGGCCCTGCGCCCAGGCCTGCAATTCATCGTCCAGAATGGCGTTTTCGACCGCGCCGATCGCCCCCTTCCAACCGGCGGCATCGGCAGGGAGCAGGATTTCATCCCAGCCGCCACCCTCATCCCCCGACAGGTCCGGGGCCTGCGCGCCGTGGCCCGAGAAATAGAACACCACCGTATCGCCGGGGCCTGACGCCTCGGCCACTGCCTCCAGCGCGGCCAGCACCGCGTTACGGGTGGGGGGCGCGGTCAGGACCCCCTCGGCCAGCCCCAAAGGATCGGCGGTCAGCACCGTCATCGCGCCGGGGTCCAGCCCGCGCGAGGCAAGGGTTTCGGCCATCAGCCGCACATCGTTGGCGGGCCCCTTCAGATCGGCGTCGAGCACCAGATAATCGCTGACCCCGACCAGCACAGCCCGCACCTCGGCCATGGCGGGGGCGGCCAGGCAGACGGTGCTGATCAGGATACTGGCAAGGGTCTTTTGCATGATGGCCGAAAGATACCCGACCCCCGGCATGGCACAAGCCTTCGCATCCGCATGACCGAATTTGTCACCGGAGCGGGGGTGCCCAAAAATTTTCGCCGAAAATTTTTGGGCTTACTGGGCAAGGGGCAGGATGCGGCGGCTGCCCGCGTCGATCCGGGTTTCCACCGCATTGCCGTCCAGCGCGGCCAGAAAGCCCTGAAATTCGGGCGACATCCGGGTGGCCAGCCGCCCCGCCTCGATCACCCGGTCCACATCGGCCGGTGCCAGCCGCAGCCGCGTCGGCACCTTGTCTAGCCCGTCGCGCATCGCCACCGGCAGGCTGGCAAAGCTGACTTCGCCGACAAACAGCTTCACATCCCGGCAATCCCACCCCTCGGTGGACCCGCGCAGGCGGCGGACCTCGGCCAGGGGCAAGGCACAGCGCCAGTCGATCAGATCGGCCTCCCACTGGCGCAACTCACCCCGCAGGGCATCGTAGCCCGAGCGTGAGGCCGCCGCCATGGCACTTGTCGCAATCGACAACGCCAGATTGATCCCGCCCGGTCCCGCCACCTGCTGGCTTTGGGCATAGTCCTGATCGACCCCGGCATTGGCGACCAAAAACAGCATCCGGCCCAGCCTGACCGCCTGCTGCGCCGTCAAAGGCGCATAGGGCACCTCGGCGCGGGCGCGTTCGACAGCCAGCCCGGTCGTGCCGAAATTGTCGGTGATCCCCCCGTCGAGGAGTTTGACGAACCGCACCTCATCGGGCCTTGCATAGCTTTCCAAGGCACGGGCATGGGCGCGCATCGCAGCGGTGGCTTCGGGGTTGTAGCGCGCGGTGGTCAGCCAGGCGGGTTCAGCGTAGTCACACTGGCCCTGATGCGCCTTCAGGACAATCGGCGTGAAAACCAGGGGCACCGCAGATGAGGCGGCGACCGCCTCGCTAAGCCGCACCTTGGACAGGTCGGAACAGAGCGCGTCAAACGTCTCGGGGCTGAAGAGGAAGGGCGTGTTGTTGGCGATGTCGGTGGCGTTGATCCAGGTCAGGATGCGCGAGCGTTCCGCCAGATCGCCAAAGGTCGCACCGTGAAACAGGGTCTCGTCCAGGTAGCGCCCGAACGTGTCGCGCCCGTTCACCCCGCCTGCGATCCCCTTTGCGATTGTCACGGGATTGAAGCCCGAGGTGACCATATAGGCCTCACCATCGGTGATCAGGAACCGCTCGCGAAAGCCGGGCAGGGCTTTGGGGCCGTTCAGCCCGAATTCCGCCGCCATGATCGCCCCGCCCGACACGCCCGACACCAGTTGCACCCGGTCCAGAAGGCCGTTCGGCGTGGCGGTGGTGACCCCGGCGGCGCGCAGCTCCTCCAGCATCCCGTAGGCAAAGGCTGTGGCGCGAAAGCCACCGCCGGAAAAGGCCAGGCCAATGTAAACCTCGCCACCCGCACTTGCGCCCGTGTCGGTCAGGGGCGCGTTTTCGCCCTGCAAAGGTTGGTTCAGGGGCGCATTCCAGGGCGCGCAGCCAAGACACAAAAGCAGGGGCAACAGCAAAATGCGCATGGCAGGTCCGGCAAGGGGCGGGCAGGCCTACTGCTGCAGGCTTGGCCAGTGGATTTCAAGCACCAATCCGCGTTCCCGCTCGGGCAGGGCCAGTCGCGCGCCGTGCCGGGCGGCGATGGCGCGCACCAGGGCAAGCCCCAACCCATGGCCCTTGATGCCCCGGTCGCGTTCGGCGCGCACGAAGCGTTCAAACGCTTCGGCGCGCATATCCGCGGGCAGGCCGGGGCCGGTATCGGCGACCCGCATCATGTGGTGGTCGCCTTCGGTGACAAGGGTCAGGTCAAGCCGATCCCCCGCCGCGCAATACTTGATCGCGTTGTCCAAAAGGTTCGCCAGCATCTGCGCAATCAGGTTGCGGTCACCCAGGACCGTAAGGCCGGGCGTCACCTGGGCGGTGCAGACAAGGCCCTTGTCCTCGGCGAGGGGCTCGTAAAGCTCCCACATTTCGGTCGCAACGGCAGAGATATCCACCGGCAGCAACCCCCCGCCCGAGCCTTGATCCGCCTCGGCGCGGCTGATGTCGAGCAGGCTGTCGAACATGCGGATCGCCTGGCGCATCTCGGCCTTGAGGTCGGCAGTCAGGGCTTCCTGCCCCGCAATCCGGTCCAGCTTTTGCAGCATCCGGTTGAGGGGGGTGCGAAGTTCATGCGCGATGGTGTCCGAAAGGCGGTGCGTCGCGCGGTTGAGGTTCTGGATCCGGTCCAGCATGGCGTGGACATGGGTTTCCAAGAGGCCGAACTCATCGGGCGACCGCGTGCCGGGAAGCCGCGCGTCCAAGGCCCCCTCGGCGACCCGGTCGGCAAGGTCATTGACCCGCCCGATCCGCGCCATGACCGACCGTGCGGCAAGCCAGCCGACCAGCCCGCCCGCCACCAGAAGGGCCGCCAAAAGGCCCAGCATCCCCCGCCGCATCGCCGCCAGCGTGGCATCGACCGGGGCCAGACTGCGCGCGACGAGGAGGGGAAAGCCCCCCGGCAATTCGCGCGCCACGGCCAGCCAGCGATGGCCATCGGCCTGAAACTGGCGCACCAGGCCGACGGCAAAGCCTTCGCCTTCGGTGGTCAGGCCTGCGGGCCAGGCGGGATGCGTGCCCGCCAGCACCGCACCGTCGCGGCCCAGCAGAAGCAGCATCTCTTCGCCCGTCGCCGCAGTGGCGCGGTAATCAATCGCCTGACGCAGGGCGATGATCCGGCGCTGGTCGTAAAGGGCGGCAAACCCGTCCAGATCGGCGGACAGAAGCTGGGTCTGCGCCGCCATCAGCCGCGCCTCGACCAGCCGGTATTGCAGGCCCATCGCCCCGAGGGACAGCACCGTGACCGCCAGCGCCATGACCGCCGCCAGCCGCAAAGTGGCCCGGGCCGCCATGGGGCGCGGTCGGCTCACCCCAAGGGCCCAAGCGGCGCGAAGATATACCCTTCCCCTCGCGCGGTCTGGATCGCGGGGCTGCCCGCATCTTCCAGCTTGCGGCGCAGGCGGCCGACATGGACATCGACAACATTGGTGCCGGGATCGAAATGCAGGTTCCAGACCTTTTCGAGGAGTTGCATCCGGGTGACCACCTGGCCCGCGTTCTGGGCAAAGAAGGTCAAAAGCTCAAACTCCTTGGGGCTGACCGAGACATGGGCGCGGCGGACATGCACGGTCCGCGCCTTGAGCCTGATCTCCAGATCGCCAAAGGCCAGCAGGTCGTTGTCCAGCACCTGCATCGTGCCCCGGCGCAAAAGCGCACGGAGGCGGGCGCGCAGTTCATCAGCCTCAAACGGTTTCGGCAGGTAATCGTCGGCGCCTTTCTCCAACCCCTCCACCCGGTTCGCGGCGCGTCCCAGGGCCGAGAGGACGAGGATCAAGGCGGTTGACCCCCCGGCCCGGATCCGCGCCATCGCCTCGACCCCGTCGCCCCCGGGCAGCGTGCGGTCGAGCACGATCACCCGGTAGGGGTTGGTGGTGGCCGCCGTGACCCCCGCCTCCAGCGTGTCGCAATGGTCGGCGGTGCAGCCCAACTCCTCGACCAGGGCGCGCACGGCGGCGGCGGTCTCGGCGTCGTCTTCGACGATCAGGATGCGGTCTGGCAGGATGCGGTCTGAGCTGGTCATGACCGTATTCAAAACACCACCACGTCCGGGTCAAGCACATTTGCCCCGCCCACCGGACGCACACCATCGGTAGCCCCCCAGGGATCCAGGTAGATATGCCGGGTTTCGCCACCGGGGGCCGCGACCAGGATCAGGGCGGGATCGGTCAGCTCATAGCTTGCAAGGTCCACCACCGCGCCGTTCACGGTAAGTACGCGGTCCCCTTGGGTGATCCCGGCAAAAAGCGCGGGCGAGTTGTCGGTCACTGCCGTCACCAGCCCGCTCTCGTCCAGCACCAGCCCAAGCGCCGACAACCGGTAGCTTTTCACCGTCACTGGCGAGCCGGCACCGATTTCGCGCAACACCATCCCCTCGGCCTCAGCCTCGGCGGCGGCAAAGTCGAGCGTCAACTCCAGCGGAGCCCCGTCGCGCAGCACGGTCAGGGGCATGGTCCCCTCACCCAGGGTTGCTGCCTCGACCGCAAAGGCCAGATCGCCGGGGTCGGCAAGGTCGGTGCCACCTGCCGCCACGATCACGTCGCCACCGGTCAGGCCGGCCGCCTCGGCAAAACCGCCGGGCGTGACGCCATCGACCAAAAGCCCCGCCGCCGCAATCTCCAGCGCCGCTGCCACCTGCCGGTCCACCGGGCGCACCATCATGCCGAGGCTTGGCATCGGCGGCAGGGTTTCCTCGATCAGCCCGGTCACGATCCGGTCAAGGTCGGTCACGCCGATCGCATAGGCAATGCCGACGAACATCCGGCTGCCATCGGCGATCTGGCTGTTCATCCCCAAAAGCCGCCCTTCGGCATCGACCAGTGGCCCGCCGGATGACCCCGGATTGACCGCTGCATCATGCTGGACCAGCGCCAAGGGCACTGCCACATCCACCTGCCGCGCGGTGGCCGAGATCAGCCCCTCGGTCAGGGTAAATTCGACGCCCAGGGGGGCACCCAGCGCAAAGACCTCATCGCCCAGCGCGGGCTCTGCCGGGGCCGGGGTCAGCCCCTCACGTCCCGGCGCAACCGAGATCACCGCGACATCGCGGGCTGCATCGCGGGCGATGACGCGGGCGACTTCCTCATTCCCGTGGCGGTCGATCAAGCGCACTTCGTCTGCATCGCCCACCACATGCGCGTTCGTCACCGCGACCGCCCCATCCCCCCACAGGAAGGCCGAGCCAAGGAACCGATCCTCTGCATCGGCGCTGCGCACCGTAAAGACGGCATCCATTGCCGCATCAAGGGGGGCTGCATCCAGCGGGGCCGCCGCTGCCGGGCGGATCACCGTCACCAGCGCCACCACGAACAGTGCTGCCAGCACTTCCACGATGAACCGCAGCGGTTGAGTCCGCTTGCCTTTGTGTTCGAAACGCATCGCAAATCCTTTCATCTGCCTCTGCCAATGGTGCTAGCAGTCCGGTTCCGGCATGGCACATGACAAAGGCCGTCATGGAAAAATCGTCGGTTTACAGGCGGTAAGGCGCGGCCCATCTTGGCCGCAATCGATCAACCCGAAGCGAGTGATGACATGCGCCCAACCCCCGCCCTTTGTGTGATGCTGGCCCTGACCGCCTGGCCTGCCCTGGCAGAGGGGCCGACCGCGCTTCAGCTTGCCGCCGCCTCGGCCCGGACCTACGCGCTGGGGCTGGACACCGGCGATCCCTTGCTGATCATCACAGCCGCCCGCCTGCGCAAGGCGCTGGTCCCGGCGGCCATCGACCGTGTCCCGGTTGGCGGGCAGACGCTGGACGGCGCACCGCTGGGCTGGGAGGAGATGCTGGCCAGCGCCGAGGCCCTGGCCGCTGGTGACACCGCTCTTCTGGGCCTGATCGCCGACACCCGGGCCGAAACGACCAAGGGTGTGGCTTTCGGCCCGGTCTACAACATCGGCAGTCTGGAAAGTGGCGGCAACGACACCTACCCCCCGATGGAGTTTCTGGGTGGCGATTATGCCGAGATCTACGTCGAGGCCAAGACCGCCACCGACCTGAACCTGACGGTTCATGACAGCGCGGGGCGGCTGGTCTGTTCGGATACCGACCAGTCGCATATCGCCTATTGCGGCTGGACACCCGCCGCCGCCGGAGCCTTTACCGTGACGGTGGAAAACAAGGGCCCCGCCGATGCCCCCTATGCCCTGATGACGAATTGAGGATGATCATGTTGCGCACGCTTTTGACCACTGCCTTGACCTCGACCCTGTGCCTGATGGCGGTTCCCGCCCTGGCGCGGGAAAACCATGCCATCCTGATCGGCGCGAACCAGTATCAGAACCTTTCTGAACGCTGGTGGCTGAAAGGTCCGGCAAATGATGTGCAACTGGTGGCCGAATACCTGACCACCAGCGCCCCGGTGCCCTTTGCCGCCGAGAATGTCACCGTGCTGACCGACGGGGTCGAAGGCTACGCCGACCCGACGCTGGACGCGATCCGCCAGGCCTTTGCCGATCTGACCGCCAAGGCGCAACCGGGCGACTTTGTGTACCTCCACTTTTCCGGCCACGGCACCCAGGCCCCGGCGCAGGACCCGGAGTCAGAGCTTGACGGGTTGGATGAGCTGTTCCTGCCGGTGGATATCGGGGCCTGGTCCGACAAGGTCGGCGCGGTCGAAAACGCGCTGGTTGATGACGAGATTGGTCTGATGATCGACGCCCTGCGCGCCAAGGGGGTGGATGTCTGGGCGGTGTTCGACAGCTGCCATTCCGGCACCGTCACCCGCGGCCTTGAGGTCGAGGATGACGATGTCCGCACCCGCCAGCTGGACCCCGAAGCCCTGGGGATCGACCCCGCATCGCTGGAAGAAGTGACCAGCCGCGGCGTCGGTGACCCGCGCGACGGGGCCGAGGCCCCCTTTGATGCGAAAGCCGCCCAAGATGGGGGTGAGGGCAGCTTTGTCGCCTTCTTCGCCGCCCAGACCAATGAGGTGACGCCGGAAAAGAACCTGCCCAAGGGCGAACCGGATCGGAAACCGCAGGGCGTCTTTACCTTTACCCTGATGCAGGTCCTTGCCGAATATCCCGGGGCCACCTACGGCCAGACCGGGCAAGAGGTGCTGCGGCGCTATTCGGTCAGCAACCTGGCCAAATCCACCCCGCTCTTTGAAGGCGACCTTGACCAGGTGGCCTTTGCGGGAGAGGCAGGCGCCCGCGTCGCCCAGTGGCAGGCCGAGGTGACCGATGCTGGTCTGGTGATCCCCGCCGGGTCGCTGCACGGGCTTTCCGATGGCGCGGTCATGGCGGTGATGGCCAGTGCCGCCGACGCCACCGACGCCGCGATCGGCTATGTCACGCTTTCGGGGGTCGAGGCGTTTTCCGCCACCGGCACGCCCCTGGACAAGGACGGCAAGGTGCTGCCCGCCGAACTGCCAAAGGGGCTGACGCTGCGGAAACTCGATGAAGCCCTGGATTTCACCCTGACCGTCGCCCTGCCTGAGGCTGGCAGCGCCCCCGCCGATGCCCTGCTTGCGGCGTTGGAGGATCTGACCAAGACCGCAGGCCCGCGCCTGAACTTCGTTGCCGCCAATGAGGAGGCCGACCTGCGCCTTGCCGTCCTGCCCGACAGTCCGCGCCCCGATGCGATCTGGGTGCTGCCCGCGACCGGCCTTGCCGAAGACCTTACCACGACGCCCTCGGTATCAACCGGTGACAAGGATGGGGCCACGCTCGCGGTCACGCTGGCCGATACGCTTACCACGATTGCCCGCGCGCAGAACCTGCTCAAGCTTGGGGCGGCGGTCGGTGCGGGCTCGCTGGATGTCGAGGTCGCGCTCCAGACCCGTACGCCCGAGGATGACACCCTGCGCGCCCTGCCCTTTGCCCCGGTCCCGACCCTGGTCCCGGACGATGAGGTGCATGTGCTGGCGCGCAACAACACCGACGGGCCGGTGGACGTCAACGTGCTTTACATCGGTGCGGATTATTCGATCAGCCACTGGTTCTCGGGCCGGTTGCAAGCGGGGGATGAGCTGAAGCAGGGCCTCTTCAAGATCTCGCCCGAGCCTTTGGGGCAGGAACGTATGATCGTCATCGTCACCCCCGCCAAGGCGCAAACCCCGGTCGAGGACCTGAGCTACCTCGCGCAAGACGCGCTGGACACCACCCGCAGCCTTGGCGGTACCGCCTTTGGCGACGCCCTGACCGAGGCCGGTTTCGGTGAGACGACGCGCGGGGCCATCGCCCTGACCGACGACAGCGCCGAGGCGGGCCCCGGCCCCGCGATCCTGCAACTGGAACTGCGGACCGTGGCTGCCGACTAGGTCGATACCCACGATTTCTTAACAGAAATCGTAACGGAGCCTTTCAGGCTCCGTTACGAAATTCGTTTCGAATTTCGGCTTGGCTCAGAGAACTTCGCTGACCTTGACCACCCGGCCTTCAGCGACCGATTTCAGCGCCGCTTCGGCCAGAGCCAAGGCTGCCAGCCCATCCTCACCCGAAGGGCTGGCCGCCATCTTGCCGCCCATCGCGTCAATGAAGGCGGTGATTTCTGCGGCATAAGCCTCGATGTAGCGGGTCATGAAGAAATCATGCAGCGGCGGGCGGGTATAACCTGCGCCCGTTGCCACCTCTATGCTGACCGGGCGCTGGTTTTCGGCGCTGACCAATCCCTTGGCGCCATGCACCTCGATCCGCTGGTCATAGCCATAGGTCGCCCGGCGCGAGTTCGAGATCACCGCCAGCTTGCCAGTACCCGTCCGCAGCATCACCTGCACCGAATCGCTGTCGCCCGCCGCACCAATCGCCGGGTCCACCAGCACCGAGGCCATGGCCGACACCTCCACCACTTCCTCACCCAACAGGAACCGCGCCATGTCGAAGTCATGGATCGTCATGTCGCGGAAAATCCCGCCCGAGCGTTTGATATAGTCAACCGGCGGCGCACCGGGGTCGCGGCTGGTGATCACCACCATCTCGACCGCACCCACGGTGCCCTTGTCGATCTCGGCGCGCACCGCCTGGAAATGCGGATCAAAGCGGCGGTTGAAGCCGACCATCAGCGTGCCTTTGGCGGCGCGCACCACCTCCAGGCACTGCTTGACGCGGGTAAGCGACAGGTCGATGGGCTTTTCGCAGAACACGGCCTTGCCCGCGCGGACGAACTGTTCGATCAGATCGGCATGGGTGTCGGTCGGGGTGCAGATCACCACCGCGTCGATGTCCGCTGCTGCCGCGATGGCATCAATCGTGCGGACATCGCAAGCATACTGGCTGGCCAGCGCCTCGGCTGCGGCGGGCATCGCATCTGACACCGCAACCAGCCGCGCGTCCGGATTGCCGGTCACCGCCTTGGCATGGACCTTGCCGATGCGCCCTGCGCCAAGTAGCCCGAACCTGATCGTCATGCTGTATCCCCCTTGTGCGGTTGTCGCAGCCCTCATGCCATGCCGACCGGGGGGGCTTCAAGCGGATGCGGGAATGACCTTGCCGGGGTTCATCCGGCCTTCGGGGTCCAGGGCTGCCTTGACCGCGCGCATCACGTCCAAAGCCACCGGGTCCTTGCGACGCTCCATCGACGGCAGTTTGGACAACCCGACCCCATGTTCGGCCGAGAAACTGCCGCCCAGTTCCGCCACCACATCCTCGATGATCTCCAGCACCCGGTCCTTCAGATCGGCGCGGGTCGGGAAGGCGGTGAAATGCAGGTTGCCATCGCCCAGATGCCCGACGGTCAGGCTTTGCATCCCCGGATCAAGCTGGGTCAGCCGCAACAGCGCCTCATCCAGAAAGGCCGCCACCTGGTCGAGGGGCAGGCACACATCAGTATCCACCGCCGGGTCCATGCCAAGGCTCAGCTCCGCCGCCGCCTCGCGCCGCGCCCACATCGCCTGGCGCTGCGCCTGGCTTTGGGCGATGACCGCGTCCTGGATCAGCCCGGCCTCCAGCATCTCGGCCAGAATCCGTTCCAGCGTGGCGGTCAGGGGCACGGCACCGGTCGCGTCGGGGGTGGCCTCGGTCGCGACAGTGGTGGCGGCCTCGATCAGGAGGGTGACCTCGGGGATATCCGTGAAGGCCTGGCCCAGATCTGGGCGCACCAGCGCCAGCCGGTCAGCATAGGTGCGGGGCATGAACTCAAAGGCCTCCACCCGCCCGCCGGTTGCTTCCTGCATGCGGTTGAGAAGGCCCTGCGCATCGGGCAGGGACCGCGCTGCGACGGTCGCGGTGGCATGGGCAAGGGGGGCTGGCACCAGCTTCATCACCGCCGCCGTGATGATGCCAAGCGTCCCCTCGGCCCCGATGAAAAGGTCTTTCAGATCATAGCCGGAGTTGTCCTTGTGCAACTCTCCCATCAGGTTCAGCACCCGACCATCGGGCAGCACCACCTCAACCCCCAGACAAAGCGCCCGGGTGGAGCCATAACGCAGCACGTTCGACCCACCCGCATTGGTGGACAGAACACCCCCCAGCATCGCCGAGCCGCGCGCCCCGAACCACAGCGGAAAGTATAGCCCCTCCGCCTCGGCAGCCTCGTGCAGGCGGGTCAGGATCACTCCGGCCTCTGCCACCACCAGCCGGGCATCGCGTTTGAGCGCGCGGATGCGGTTCATCCGTTCCAGGCTGACCATCAAGCCGCCCTCGGTCATGGTACCGCCAACGATGCCGGTGTTGCCCGAGATCGGCACGACCGGAACCCCATGCGCTGCCGCAAGCCGGACCACGGCCTGCACCTCGGCGGTCGAGGCAGGGCGGACCACCGCCACAGGCTGCCCCTGGTACTTGCCCATCCAGTCGCGCGCATGGCCGCCCGTGTCAGCCCCGGTCAGCACCTGTGCCGGTCCGACCACGCGCTGAAGATCCTCGATCAACCCCATCTGTTCCCCCACATCATTCGCACCAAAGCGGTCCGAGCATCGCCCGAAGCGCCATCAAAGCCCCGTCCGCGTCTTCGCAGTCCGGCCCAATCAACACCGCAACGGTCGCGGCAAAGCCGAAGGCCGCCCGGACCTTTGGTGCGATTACGACCTTGAACCCCTGAGGGTCTGACGTCACCGTCTCGATCGCCGCCTCGGCACCAAAGGTCTCGTCGCTGACCTCAAACCAGATCGGGCCACCCTCAACCGGTTGACGAAACAGGACATAACCCTCATCCGCATCCTCACCCTCGGCAAAGCCGATAAAGAGGAACCCATCCTCCTCGACCACCGAGCCATAGGCTGCCCGGAGCGTTACATCTGCCATCTCCCGCTCCTCAGGTCTTCTGTAGCATCCAGATCGCCACGCCAACCAGCGCCAGCGCCATTCCGCGCCGGGCAAGCCGGGTTCGGCGGCTGTCACTCAGCCAGTCTTGTGCAAGGCCCGCAATGGCCACGATGCCGCCATGCACCGCCGTCGCCACCAGGACATAGGTTACCGACAAGATCAACGTGTCGCCAAAGCCCGGAGCAGCGGGCAGGAAACCCGGCAAGACGGCTATGAAAAACACTGCCGCCTTCGGATTGAGCAGATTGGTCGTCAGACCGCGCCGGAAGTAAAGGCCAAGGAGCGAGCCTGCTTGCGCCAGGTCCTCGGCTTTACCACTCTCTGTCCAGGCATCCCAAGCCAGCCAAAGCAGATAGACCACGCCGCACCAGCGCAAAAGCTGATAGGCAAGCTCTGACCCAGCAATCACCGCCGCCAGCCCCAGCGCCGCCGCAAGGCCAAGAATCCCCAAACCCAGCGCCACCCCGGCAACGGCGGCGAACCCCGACTTGCGTCCCTCGGTGGCGGCGATAAGCGCAAGATAGGCCATATTCGGCCCTGGTGTGAGTTCGATCACCAGACTGGTCAGCGCAAAGGCAGCCAGCGTTGCCGGATCAATCATGCACCTGCCTCAATGCCACTTGGCGACGGGCGGCAGGCTCATCAACACGGCATTGGCATCGTGACCGGTTTCCAGTCCGAACTTGGTGCCACGGTCGTAGACCAGATTATACTCGGCATAAAGCCCGCGGTGGATCAGTTGCGCCTCGCGGTCGGCCTCACTCCAGGGGGTGCCAAGGCGGCGTTCGGTCACCGGCAGGAAGGCGGGCAGGAAGGCCGCACCCACCGCTTGGGTAAAGGCAAAATCCGCCTCCCAGTCGCCGGTGGCAAGGTCGTCGTAGAAGATCCCCCCCACGCCGCGCGCCCGGCCCCGGTGCGGGATGAAGAAATACTCATCCGCCCAGGCCTTGAAGCGGCTGTAGTAGTCAGGCGCATGGGCGTCGCAGGCGGCCTTCATCTCGGTGTGGAAATGACCCGTATCCTCGGCATATTCGATGCAGGGGTTGAGGTCCGCCCCGCCGCCAAACCAGGCGGCCCCCGGGGTCCAGAACATCCGGGTGTTCATGTGGACCGCCGGGGTATGGGGGTTGACCATATGCGCCACGAGGGAAATGCCGCTGGCCCAGAAGCGCGGGTCATCCGCCATGCCTGGCACGCCGCGCGCGGCCATCGCCCGCTGGGCCTTGTCGCCAAGCACACCATGCACCTCGGACCAGTTCACCCCGACCTTTTCAAACACCTTGCCGCCGCGCAGCACGCTCATCAGACCGCCACCGCCATCGGCGCGGGTGGTGGGGGTGACCTCGAACCGCGCCCCATCGCCATGCTGCGCTTCAAGCCCCTCAAAGGCGGCCACGATCCGGTCGCGCAGGGTGCGGAACCAGGCGGCCGCGCGCTGCTTGCGGCTGTCCACGGGATCGGTCATGCTGAGCACTCCACTGTTGTCCGGCCATGCCTAGCACCGCTTTCACCCGGTTTCCAAGTCCCCGAGGCCAGTTCGATGAAACGCGCAATCCTTGCCCTTGCCGCCCTATTGGCCGCCTGCGGCACCCCGCAGGAACAATGCATCGCCTACACCACCCGCGATCTGCGGGTGGTGGACCGCCTGATCCAGGAGGTCGAGGGCAACCTCGCACGCGGCTATTCGCTGGAGGAGGTTACCATTACCCGCGAGTTTTGGTCGGTCTGCCGGGGTGCACCTGCCGCCGACGGCACCCCCACTACCGAACCCTGCCTGCGCGACCGGGAGTATACCGAGACCCGGCCCAAGGCGATTGACCTGAAGCTTGAGGCGCAAAAGCTGGAGAGCCTCCGCCAAAAGCGGGCTGACCTCGCCCAGGTCGCCTCCGCCGCCATCGCCGAGTGCCGCGCCCTCCACCCCGAGTGATCAGTGCGCAGGTGCTGCCACCGCGTCCAGCAGGCTGCGACCGCCATCAACCGTCAGCACCTGCCCGGTGATGAACCCAGACGCATCCGAGGCCAGAAACTGCACCGTCTCGGCCAGTTCGGCCGGGGCGGCGATGCGGCGCAGTGGTGTTGTGCCGGCAATATGGTCGCGGAAATCGGGGCTGTCTTTCAGCGCGGCTTGCAGGCTTGCGCTCATCACCGAGCCGAAGGCGATGCTGTTCACCCGGATGCCCTTGGGGGCAAGGCCCAGCGCCATCGAGCGGGTCATCTGATCCGACGCCGCCGCCGCCATCGAATAGGCCAGCAGCTCGGGTCGGGTGACCTGCGCGGCGATCGACGAAAGATTGATGATCGATCCGATGATCGTGCCCGGCTCGACCTCGGCGCGTTCGGCATGCTGGATCATCCGCTTGGCGGTCAGCTGCGACATGCGCAGCGCGGTCAGCACGTTTTGCCGCCACAGATCCTCGACCCCGTCGCTGTCGGGCGACAACAGCTCTGACATCGCCATCTTGCGGCTGGCATTGACCAGAACATCCACCCGGTCAAAGGCATCCACTGTGGCCGACAAAAGGTTGGCGATGGTCAGCTTTTCGGTCAAATCGCCCGCGAACATCCGCACCGGACCCTCGGCCCGGGCTTCCTCTCCCACTTCGGCATCCAACCTTGCCTCGTCGGGGTCGGCGAACATAACGTTCGCGCCCTTGTCCGACAGATGGCGCGCAATGGCCAGGCCGATACCCGAGGCAGCCCCGGTGACGATGGCGGTCTTGCCGGTAACGGAAAAGGACATGGTCAGGCTCCGGTGTCGGTCAGGGTTTGGTGGGTCAGACTTTGGAACGTCGGGGCTTGGTGGCATGGATCACGCGAAAGCCGCCGGTTCCGGCAACCTCCTTGTGGTCCAAAAAGGCGTCGGACAGGGCGTCATCATACGGCAGATGGCGGTTTTGCACCAGCCAAAGCGCGCCGTTCGGGGCCAGCATCCGCCGCGCGGACTGGATGAAGGCCATGCCCAGAGCGGGATCGGCGGTCCGTCCGATATGAAACGGCGGATTCATCACCACGGCGTCCAGCAGTGTCGCGGGCCGAAAGGTGGTGGCGTCAGCCCAATGAAACTGCACCCGGTCGTCCATGATGTTCAGCCGGCAGGCGGCCAGGGCGTCGGCCTCGGCCTCGACCAGGTCCAGCCGCTTCACTCCGGGCCGGGACAGGATGGCGCGCGCCAGATACCCCCAGCCGGCCCCCAGATCGGCGACCTTGCCCGCCAGTGTCACGGGCAAAGAAGCGGCCAAAAGGACCGAAGCCGGGTCCGGCCCGTCCGCCGAAAACAGGCCGGGCAGCGTCTGGAATCCCTCGGCAATCAGGCGCGGACGGGCTGCCCAGTCCGACAGGTCAGGCCCGGCGGCAAAGCTGGCCAGCTTGCCATGCGCCTTGGACAAACTGTCCGAAAGCGGCACCCGCGCGCGCAATTCCTTCAGGGCCGCGTCGATGCCGTCGGTCTTTTGACCATCCACCACGACCGGCCCACCCGGGCTCACCTCGGCGGCGGCCTGCGCGATCAGGGCCCGGGCACCGTCGCGCGACCGGGGCAGACAAACCAACGCCGCGGCATAGGGCGGGGTGGGAGTGATGGAATATTCCCTGGCGAAATGGTCGTGATCGGGCTTGCTGCCGGTCAGCACCGTGACCCGCGCCGCGGGCAGCACGGACAGGTCATCGCCGATCTGCGGGCGATAAACCGCTATCTGACCTGCTTCCGGCAGAAGCAGAGCCCCGCTCTCGAGGGCATGAAGAAGGCGCGTGGCTTGCATGGGCGGGGGTTATGGCCCCTTAGTCCCTTTCGCGCAATGCATGGGTCATTCTTTTTCCATAGTGCATTGCAAGGGGTGTTGATGGCGACGCGCGAAATCCATCACCTGCGCCACCTTGGTTTCCGCCACCTCGAACGAGAACACGCCCACCACTGCCAGCCCCTTCTTGTGGACCGTCAGCATGATGTCGAAGGCCTGGGCATGGTTCAGGCCAAAGAACCGCTCCAACACATGGACGACAAACTCCATCGGCGTGTAATCGTCGTTAAGCAGCATGACCTTGTAGAGGGGGGGCCGCTCGGTCTTGGCCTTGGGCTTGGTCAGAAGCGACGTGTCCTGGCCCGGACCGTCGGGCTTGTCAGCCATCATCTGGGGCATGGACAACGGGCGTAGCGACACGAAAAGAACGCTCCATCACAAGAGTCGAAGTATTGCAGGATGGGTGGAGTATAGCGTTTTATTGACCGTCGAAAAGGGGGGTGCCGCGACACCATGACAAAGGGATGCCCATGCTGACCACCATCGGGTTTGATGCCGACGACACGCTGTGGCACAACGAGGCCGTCTTTCGCCTGACCCAGGCGCGTTTCATCCACCTTCTGGCCGATCACGCCGACCCCGACCACCTGGCCGATCGGCTTGAGGCGGCAGAGCGGCGCAACCTTGGCCACTACGGCTTTGGGGTTAAGGGCTTTACCCTTTCCATGATCGAGACCGCGATCGAGGTGACCGCAGGCCGGGTACCCGCCTCGGTGATTGCCGAACTGATCGCAGCGGGGCGCGAGATGCTGGAACACCCGATCGAGCTTTTGCCACAGGCCCGCGCCACGGTCACCACCCTTGCCGCCGACTATCGTGTGGTGCTGATCACCAAGGGCGATCTTCTGGACCAGGAACGCAAGCTGGCGCAATCGGGGCTTGGCGATCTTTTTGACGCGGTCGAGATCGTCAGCGACAAGACCGAGGCCGCCTACCGTCGGATCTTTGCGCGCCACGGGACGGGCGCGGATCAGGCGCTGATGGTCGGCAATTCGCTACGGTCAGACGTGATCCCTGCCCTCGCCGCCGGAGCCTGGGCCGTGCATGTGCCCCATGCCCACACCTGGGCGCTGGAAATGGCCGCCCCGCCGGTCGCCGAGCAGCGGTTTTTCGAATTGGAAAACCTGGCGGGACTGGTGGCCTTGGTTGAAGTACTGCAAAATCCGCGCAACCGGTAGCGGGGGCGTGGCCCCGCTCCACAAGATGCAGCGGGCTTGGCAATCGGGCGCAGCATTTGCGCAACTGGATGAACATGGTCCCGAAAGCCATTGTATTTTATGGGTTTTCGGAACTGACCGATTGTGTTACCGTTTTGCCTGAGGCAGACATCGGCACCGGAAAATCGGGCCGCACAGGCATAAGGACCAGGCGACGTGGCATCGCTTTTTGGGCGGATTTTTCGTAGCGCATGCGTGCTGATCGTGGTGTGCGCGGTGCTGGTGACCAGCCCGATGCAGGCGGCACCTTTTGCGGCCATCGTGATGGATGCACGCTCGGGCGAGGTGCTTTACGAACAGAACGCCGATGCCAGGCTGCACCCGGCATCGCTGACCAAGATGATGACGCTTTACATTGCGTTCCAGGAAATCGAAGCCGGCAACATCTCGCTTGATACGATCATCACGGTGTCTGACTACGCCGCCGCGCAACCGGCATCAAAGCTGGGGCTAAAGCCGGGCCAGAAGATCGCGCTGCGCTACCTGATCCGGGCGGCGGCGGTGAAATCGGCCAATGACGCGGCATCTGCGATCGGCGATGCGATCAGCGGCGACCCCGTGGCCTTTGCCAAACGGATGACACGCACCGCCGGCCAGCTTGGCATGGACAACACCACCTTCAAGAACGCCAATGGCCTGTCGGCCGAGGGGCACCTGTCCAGCGCGCGGGACATGAACATCCTGGGCCGGCATCTGTTTTATGACTTCCCGGAATATTACAACATCTTTTCGCGCCGCAGCGTCGATGCCGGCATGGCCACGGTGAACAATACCAATGCTCGGTTCCTTGACGGCTACGAAGGTGCCGACGGCATCAAGACCGGCTACACCGCGCTTGCCGGTTTCAACCTGACGGCATCGGCGGCGCGCGGCAAGAAGCGGATCATCGCCACCATCTTCGGGGCCAGTTCGCTGGTCGATCGCACCTCCAAGATGACGGAACTGATGGACCTGGGCTTTGACAAGGCCAAGAGCCGTGTCAAAGAGCACCCCCCCGTCGCCCCGGAAATCCTGCCGGAAGAGGCACTCATTGCCGCAGCCGACGGGATCGATGTGCCGGACGCCGCGGGCGGTGCTGGCAAGACCTTGCGCATTTCCAGTGACGTGACGGTATCGCCACGGCCAAGGTCGCGCCCGCTGGTGCCGTCGGTGCCGGACGAAATCGCCATTGCCATGGCCGAAGGCATTGATGGCGCTCTGGCCGAAGCCACAGAAGAGATTGCCGCGGACCCGCCGCCTTTGGACACGCTCGACTTTCAGGCCGCCGCTCTGGCCGAAGGCAGCGCGCCGGTCTTGGGCCCCGCTGCCGAAGCCGAAACCGCCTTGGCCGCCGCAGACCCTGAACCGTTGCCCGAGCCGACCACCCCGCCAGATGCGACGCTGGAAGCCCAGATTGCGGCGCTGACCGAAGAGACGCCAACCGACGACGTTGCCCCGACCATCCTTGCCGCGGCACCCGAGGGGATGGAGAGATCCCCGAGCCTCGCCATGGCCCCCGATTACCCCTCGGATGCAGGGACCGAGCTGATGTCCGAAGTGACCGCCTTGGAAAGCGTGGCTGCGGCCCACCCGGAACCTGAGGAACCGGAAAAAACGATTGCGGCAGCAACCCTGCTGTCACCCCCGCCCGATCGCAATGCCCCTATCTTCGACAACCCCGATGCCGGGGCGGCCACCCCAACGGCAGAGCCAGAGGTAGTGGTGGTCGTATCGACCTCGGGCGGGCGACACTTTGGGGTGAACGTCGGGACCTATGGCACGAGCGAAGAGGCCGAACGCGCCCTTCTGAAGACTGCCTTGGCAGAAAGCGCGACGCTGAACGAAGGGCTGCGCAAAGCGACGAAAGTCGGAGAGAGCTGGCACGCAAGCTTTATGGGCCTGTCGGCAGAACAGGCTGAACTCGCCTGCCGCCGCCTGCGGGCCCGGGCCGTGCCGTGCGAAACGGTGGGGGGTTAGGGCATGGTTGCCTTGGTCTTTCCCGCTTTTCCGACCGTGACCTTGCCAGTGACGGGCCGATCTGAGCGGTTTCCCGTCCGCCGGATCTTCTGCGTCGGGCGCAACTATGGCGACCATGCGCGCGAAATGGGTGCCGACGACCGCGAACCACCATTCTTCTTTACCAAGCCTGCGGATGCCGTGGTCGAAAGCGGCAGCCGCATTCCCTATCCGCCCGCGACGTCGAACCTGCACCACGAAGGCGAACTTGTGCTGGCGATCGGAAAAGCGGGGGCCATGTTGGCCGAAGCCGACGCCCCGGCGCTGATCTGGGGACATGCCGCCGGCAACGACCTGACCCGGCGCGATCTGCAGGCCGAAGCCAAGGCGTCACGACGTCCTTGGGACATGGCCAAGGGCTTTGACAAATCCGCTGTCGTCGGTCCGGTGCGGCCCGGAACCCTCGCCGATGCTACCTTGCGCTGCAGCGTGAACGGGACCGCTCGGCAAGAGGCGCGCCTGTCGCAAATGATCTGGACGCCCACAGCGATTCTTGTCGCACTGTCACGACTGGTCAGCTTGGCACCGGGAGATCTGGTCTTCACCGGCACTCCGGCAGGGGTGGGCGCATTGAACCGGGGCGACACCTGCAAGGTCGAGATCGACGGGCTGCAGTCAGCCAGCGTGACCATCGCCTGACCGACCCAAACGATTTCCAAACGGAAATCGTCACGAAGCCTGAAAGGCTTCGGTACGGAATTTGCAAAATTCCGGTTTTGTCGGGCCCGTCACGGCTTGGGTCGATCGTCCCAGTCTTTGGTCAAGATGCGTTCGCCATCGCCTTTGGGGTCTTCAAACTGGCTGCTTTTCAAGGCCCAGACAAAGGCGACAAGGCCCGCCGCGCCCAACAGCAACGATACCGGGATGAGGATAGCGAGGATGTCCATCTATTTCAGCCGCATCGCGTTGATCGACACAGAGATCGACGACAACGACATCGCCAGGGCTGCGGCCAAGGGCGTTGCAAGGCCGGCCAAAGCCAGCGGCACAGCCACCACATTATATCCGCCCGACAACACAAAATTTTCTACCATGCGCCGGGTCGATTGTCGTGCGATCCGCAGCGCATCGGCGATCGGAGCCATATCCTGCCCCAAAAGCACGATGTCCGAAGCCATCCGTGCCGCATCCAGCGCCGTGGCCGGCGAAATCGACACATGTGCCGCCGCCAAGGCCGCCGTGTCGTTCAACCCGTCACCCACCATCAGGACGCGGTGGCCCTGGGCCAAAAGCTCGGCCACTCGGGCCGACTTTTCCATGGGCAGTACGCCTGCCCTCCAGCTTGTGATCCCCAGCCGCTGCGCCAGGTTTCGCACCGGGGCCTCGGCGTCGCCGGACAGAAGTTCCACCTGCAGGCCGGCAGATTGCAGATCGGCCACGGCCTTGGCGGCCCCGGGGCGGGGACGGTCGGTAAAGGCAAAGGCATGGGTTTTGCCGCCCACGGCCAGATAGGTCGCGGTCTGAGCCAGTGGCGTGGCCCCGCACCAGTCGGCCCGGCCCAGCCGGACCGGATTGCCCTGCCACAGGCCTTCGATCCCATGACCCGGGACCTCGCGGATATCGCTGACCAATGCCGCCTCTGCGCCCAAGGCCCGCGCGCCATCCGCCAATGCCAGGGCCAAAGGATGCGAGGACCCCGCCGCCAATGCTGCGGCCAGGGCCAGCGCCTCGGCCGGATGGTCGGCCAGCGCCACCGGCTCGGGCAGGCCAAGGGTCAGCGTGCCGGTCTTGTCAAAGACCACCGTATCCACCTCGGCCAGGCGTTCCAGCGCCGTGCCGTGCTTGATCAAAAGCCCCTTGCGAAACAGCTTGCCAGAGGCAGAGGTGATGACCGCCGGCACCGCCAGCCCCAACGCGCAGGGGCAGGTGATGATCAGCACCGCCGCCGAGATGTTGATCGCATAGCGCAGATCGCCACCCGTTGCCCACATCCAGTAGCCAAAGGCGCTGAAGGACAGGATATGCACCAAGGGTGAGTAGAGCCGTGCCGCCCGGTCGGCAAGGCTGGAGTAGCGGGTCTTGGCCCCCTCGGCCACCGCCACCAGATCGGCCATGCGGTGCAGAGAGCTGTCTTTGCCCGCTGCCGTGACCCGCAAGGTCAGCGGGCCGGTCAGGTTCACTTCGCCGGCGCTGACCGCCATGCCCGGCCCGGCCTGCATGGGCAGGCTTTCCCCGGTCAGAAGGCTGCGGTCCACCTCGGAGGTGCCGGTGAGCACCAGACCGTCCACCGGCATCCGTGCGCCGGGGCGCACCAGCACGATGTCACCGGCCACCACCAGGGAAATCGCGGTCTCAACCTCAGCCCCGTCCACCAGCACGACCGCGCGGGGCACCTCAAGCGCCGCAAGCTCTTCGGCCGCTGACCGGGCGATGGCGCGGGTACGATGGTCGAGATAGCGACCCAAGAGCAGAAAGAACGCCAGCATGACCGCCGCATCAAAATAGGCATGATGCCCCGACATCCAGGTTTCATAGACCGAGATCGTTGATGCCAGGATCAACGCCAGGCTGATCGGCACATCCATCCCCAGCCGCCCGACCCGCAGAGCAGCCCAGGCCGACCGAAAGAATGGCTGCCCGACAAAAACCACTGTCGGCAAGGCGATCGCGGCGGAAATCCAGTGGAACAGGTCGCGCGTCGCCGCCTCGGCCCCCGACCAGACGGCGACCGACAGCAGCATGACGTTCATCATCGCAAAGAAGGCCACGCCCAGCCGCATCAAGAGGTCACGACCCTGACGGTCGGTCTCGGTCGCAGACAAAAGGCCCGGGTCCAGTTCATGCGCCTCTTGCCCTGCTGCTGCCAACACGGCGACAAGCTGGGCCGGGGTCACCCCGGGTGCCACAGCGATGCTGACGCGCTTCAAGGTCAGGTTGACCCGGGCCGAGCGGACCCCCGGCACGGCGGACAGCGCGTCCTCCACCGTCGAGATGCAGACCGCGCAATGGGCCAACGGCAAGGACAGCATGATGCGCCCGTCGCCCTCGGCGCGAAGTGCCGCAATCCGCTCGGCCGAGGGGGCGGCGGCGCAGGCTGGACAGGCCGACAGGGATCCGCGTCCAAATTCCTCGGCCAAGGACATTCCCGTTATCCCTTCACGAACAACTCGGCGCGGTGTTCAAACAGCGTACCATCCGCTGCCTGAGCGGTCACCCTGACCATCCATCGGCCGCGTTGCAGGTCAAGCGGCGCGGAATAGACATCGCCCATCGCGACAAAGTCCGGCCAGACATCGGCGGCTGTCGAGGTGGTGCGCCCGATCAGCACATCCAGCGCCGCAACCTTCACCGGCACCCCGTCGCGATCGGTGAAGGCAAGGTCCACCCGACCGGCCGCATAGCTGGGGACCACTTGCCAGCCCAGGGCCTCTTGCGCGGCCTTGCGGGCGTCGAAACCCTGGCTTGCAACGTAAGAGTTCTGCACCTCAAGCCCTGGAAAGGTGCTGATCGCCTTGTAAGCCAACAGAAGATTGACCGCGATGATCACCGTGAAGGCACCGACCGTGATCGCCAGCACATGTCTGCCCGTCAGTTCAGTCATCTTCCTATTCCTCTTTTTCCTTGCCGTTGAACACCGTATCATGGTGGATGCGGCTTGTCGTCCCAGGCTGTTCCACCCAAATCCTTACGTAACTGCGCTCTTCCGCTGCGGCCTCGCTGCCCGGAGCGGCCGTCAGATAGACGCGCTGCTGCATCGTCTCGTTCGCAGGGACGGTGATCGTCAGCCCCTCGGCCCCTTCCAGCGACATCGTGACCTGCCTGTCCGAGGTGACCGACAGCGCAAACTGCGCATCCTCACCCTGCATGTTGCGCAGGCGCAAGTCATAGGCATTGCGGATGCCACCATCACTAAGCGTGACAAAGGTCGGGTTCCGCACCGGCGTCACGCTAAGATCGATAGGAGAGCGCAGGAAAAGGGCAACCACCAATCCGACGCCGACCCCGGCCCAAAGCACGGTGTATAGCACCGTCCTGACCCGGAACACATGCGCCCAGATGCTTTTGGGCTTTGCACCGGCGCGTTCGCGGGTCTCGTCGGTCAGCGCCATATAGCCGATCAACTCGCGGGGCCTGCCGATCTTGTCCATCACATCATTGCAGGCGTCGATGCAAAGCCCGCAGGTGATACAAGCCAGTTGCTGGCCATCGCGGATGTCGATCCCCATCGGGCAGACGTTGACGCAGGCCATGCAGTCGATGCAGTCGCCCGCGCCTTCGGTGCCACGCTTGGCCCTGGGTTCACCGCGCCAGTCGCGGTAGCCGATGGTCAGGGTGTCTTCGTCCATCATTGCGGCCTGGATGCGCGGCCAGGGGCAGGCATAGATGCAGATCTGTTCGCGGGCGAAACCGCCGAAAAAGAAGGTGGTCAGCGTCAGGATCAGCATCGTGATATAGGCCACCGGATGCGCCTGCCCGGTCACAAGGTCCCCCGCCAGTGTCGGGGCGTCGGTGAAGTAAAAGATCCAAGCACCGCCGGTCCCCAGCCCGATCAGGAACCAGATGGTCCACTTGATCGCGGTCTTGCGGATCTTTTCGCCGTCCCAGCCCTGCCGGTGCAACCGGAGCCGTGCGTTGCGATCGCCCTCGACCCAGCGTTCGACCAGGATGAACAGGTCGGTCCAGACCGTCTGCGGGCACGCATAGCCGCACCAGACCCGACCCGCCGCGCTGGTGAACAAGAACAACCCCAGCCCCGCCATGATCAACAGGCCCGCGACAAAGTAGAATTCGTGCGGCCAGATTTCGATCATGAAGAAGAAGAACCGCCGCCCGCCCAGATCAAGCAGCACCGCCTGATCCGGCAGGTTCGGCCCGCGGTCCCAACGCAGCCAGGGCGTGACGTAGTAGATGCCAAGCATGACCGCCATGAGCCACCACTTCAGGGTGCGGAAATTGCCCTTGACCCGACGCGGAAAGATCGGCTCGCGGGCGGCATAAAGGCTGGGTGGGGATGGGCTATCGGACAAGGCGGGCTCCTGCTGCGCTGACGTGGCCAGTCCGTCTGCAATCGGGCATCGCGCGGCGCTGGTCCTTGACCTGCATCAACCGACGCTCATCTGCGTCAATCTGTCCAGGACCTCGCCTGGGAATTCGTCCGGGACCTCGCAAAAGAAAAGGGGGGCTGCATCAGCAGCCCCCCCTTGCACGGGGACCTGTCGTCTACTCGCCGCCACCCCGGCTGTGGACATAAAACGCCACGGCCCGGATCTCGTCCTCGCTCAACCGGGGGCTCCAGTTCGGCATCACGCCGTTGCGGGCATAAAAGACCGTCTTGGTGATCGCCTCGCGGCTGCCGCCGTAAAGCCAGATCGCATCCTTCAGGTTTGGTGCCCCTTGCGTCAGATCGCCCGAGCCGTCCTCGCCATGGCAGCCCGAACAGGCGGCATCCTCCCAGACCACCGCACCCTCGGCGGCAAGGGCGGCGTCATGCTCTTGCCCGGACAGCGACAGCACATGTTCGACCACCTGGGCGATCTGGGTTTCGTCCAGCAGTTCATCAACGCCGAATTTCGGCATTTCCGAATAGCGGGCGTCGGGGTCGGTGGTGTTCCTGATGCCGTGGGTGATGGTCAGATGGATATCTTCCATCGTGCCGCCCCATAGCCAGTCGTCGTCCAACAGGTTCGGATAGCCCTTGCCTTCGAAGCCGGCCGCGCCCGACCCGTGACAGGTGGTGCAGTTGGTGCGGAACACCGCCGCCCCCGCACGCTCGGCATAGGCGACCAGCTCTGGATCGGCCTGAATGGCGTCCAGTTCGGCCGCCACCAGTTTGGCCTTGATCTCGGCATTGCCGGCATCCACCCGGGCAATTTCAACCGCGACATCCGCCCGCTGCGACGCGCCGATCAGTCCCGGTGTCGCTTCGGTCAGCATCGGCCAGGCCGGATAGGCGATGGTGTAGCCGACCCCCCAGATGATGGTGGCGTATAGCACCCACACCCACCAGCGTGGCAGAGGGTTGTTCAGCTCTTCGATCCCGTCCCACTGGTGGCCGGTGGTTTCCACCCCGGTGCTGGGGTCTTTTTTGACTGGCTTTGCGCACATGATCACGCTTCCTTGCGGTTGGAGGCATCAAGGTCTGCCGCAGGACGGTTGTCGTTGCGGAAGATCAGATTCGCGGCCTCATCGTGGTTGTTTCGGGCGGACGGGCGGAAAGCCCAGAGGCAAAGGCCCAGAAAGCCAAGCGTCATCGCCAGAAGAAACCAGCTGTCAGCCATGTGACGCAAAAAGGAATAGGTCTCCATCTTTGCCCCCTTACCGGTTCGCCACGGGCGTGAAGGTCGAGAAATCGACCATGGTGCCAAGGACCTGAATATAGGCGATCAGCGCGTCCATTTCGGTCAGCTCGGGCTGGCCGTCAAAGTTGCGCACGTTGATCGGCGTGCCGAAGGCGTCTGCGCCGTAACGCACCTCCAGCGCCTCATAATCGCCCAATGGATCGACCTGCGCCGTGAAATCGGCCAGCGCATTTTCCACCATGTCGTCGGTATAGGGCACGCCGACCATCCGGTTGGTTTCGACCACGTCCTGAATGTATTCGCCGTCGACGACGTTCCCAAGCAGGAACCCATAGGGCGGCATCACCGATTCCGGCACCACGTCGCGGGCATAGGTGAAATGGTCGACATGCCATTCATCCGAATAGCGCCCGCCCACCCGGGCCAGATCCGGACCGGTCCGCTTGGAGCCCCACTGGAACGGATAGTCATACATCGACTCGGCCGCGAGGGAGTAGTGGCCATAACGCTCCACCTCGTCGCGCATCGGGCGGATCATCTGGCTGTGGCAGTTGTAGCAGCCCTCGCGGATGTAGATCGACCGCCCCGCAAGTTCGAGAGGGGTATAGGGACGCATCCCGTCAACCTTCTCGATCGTGTTCTCGAGGTAGAACAGCGGCACGATCTGCACGATCCCCCCGATGGTCACCACCAGCAGGGAAAGGACCATCAGAAGGGTCGCGTGGGTTTCAATCGCCTTGTGTTTGTCTAGAAAAGCCATGGTCCCGTCTCCTTATTCTGCCGGGACTGCGGCATGCTGCGTCACCCGTTCGGGTTGCCCGCGCACCGTCATCCACAAGTTCCAGCACATGATCAGCGCGCCCGTCAGGAACAGACCGCCACCGGTGGCCCGCACAACATACATCGGGAATTTCGCGGCCACCGTGTCTGCAAAGGCGTTCACCAGGAACCCGTTCGCATCGACCTCGCGCCACATCAGACCCTCCATGATCCCGGTGACCCACATCGAGGATGCGTAAAGCACGATCCCGATGGTGGCCAACCAGAAGTGCCAGCTGACCGCCGCCAGGCTGTACAGCCCCTGCCGGTTCCAAAGCCGCGGCACCAGATAGTAAAGCACCCCGAAGGTGATCATCCCGTTCCAGCCCAAGGCGCCGGAATGGACATGGCCGATGGTCCAGTCGGTATAGTGCGACAAGCTGTTGATGGCCTTGATGCTCATCATCGGGCCTTCAAAGGTCGACATGCCGTAGAACCCGATCGACACCACCATCATCCGGATGATCGGATCGGTGCGCAGCTTGTCCCAGGCACCAGACAGGGTCATCAACCCGTTGATCATGCCACCCCAGCTTGGCATCCACAGGATCACCGAAAACACCATGCCCAGGGTCGAGGCCCATTCCGGCAGCGCGGTGTAGTGCAGGTGGTGCGGACCGGCCCAGATGTAGAGGAAGATCAGGGCCCAGAAGTGGACGATCGACAGCTTGTAGCTGTAGACCGGGCGTTCCGCCTGCTTGGGCACAAAGTAGTACATCATGCCAAGGAACCCGGCGGTCAGAAAGAAGCCCACCGCGTTGTGCCCGTACCACCACTGCACCATCGCGTCCTGCACACCGCTGTAAAGCTGGACCTGCGCCGACCCGAAGATCGACACCGGAATTGCCGCGTTGTTGACCAGATGCAGCATCGCCACGGTCAGGATCATCGACAACAAGAACCAGTTGGCGACATAGATGTGGGGCTCTTTGCGCTTGAACAGCGTGCCCATGAAGGTGATCAGGAACGCGACCCAGACCACCGTGATCAGGATGTCGACGTACCAGACCGGTTCGGCGTATTCCTTGCCCTGCGTGGCCCCCAGCACATAGCCGGTTGCGGCCAGCACGATCACCAACTGCCAGCCCCAGAACACGAACCAGCCAAGGTTGCCGCCAAAGAGGCGCGCGGCAGAGGTGCGCTGGACGATGTAAAACGAACTCATGATCAGCGCGTTGCCGCCAAAGGCAAAGATCACCGCGCTGGTGTGCAACGGTCGCAGGCGGCCAAAGTTGCCAAAGCCTTGCAGCGCCTCGAAGTTGAGCACGGGAAACGCCAGTTGCAGCGCGATGACCACGCCGACCAGAAACCCGACAGCCCCCCAAAAGGCGGTGGCAATCGCCCCTGCGCGCACCACGCCGTCGAAATATTCGTGGCTGAGGTCGGGCCGCGGATCGCCCGCCGTGCGCAACACCCACAAGAAGGCCAGGGCTGCCGCTAGCATCACAGTCACCGCATTGACCTGATAAGCAAGGTCATGGGCGTAGTTGGCGGCAATTGCCGCCAGTACAACGACCAGGCCCAGCCCAGCCAGTTTGAGATAGTCCAACATGTTATTGCGTCCCTTCGTCTTGGCCCTCGTCCTGGTCTGACCTGCGTCGGCCCATGACGGATCAGGGGCCGCGCGGCACAGTTTGACTGGGATGGTTATGCCTTGGTCCCGGTCCGGCCACATTGATCTGGGTCAAGCCTCGATCACCATCGGCTTGACCTCGGTCAAGGCGGCCCGGCACCGGACGGGCCACAGTCGGGCACGCATTCGCGGATGGAGTTCATCATGGCCTATAAATCGCTGTTGACCGTTGCCACATCGACCAGCGGACTCGCGACGACCCTTGCCGCCGCGGCGCGGCTTGCGCTGCAGTCGGATGGGCACCTTGACGCGCTGGCCATTGGGGTCGACATGACCCAGATCGGCTATGCGGCGGTCGGTGCCGGTGCGGTTTTGCTGGCCGATGGGCTGGACCGCGCCGAAGCCGACGCGCAGGCCACCAAAATCGCCATCCAGCACGAGCTTGACGGCGCCACTCCGACGCTGCGCCAGAGCGTGGAACATGCTTCAGTCCCGCTGGGCCTCTTGACCGACCTTGTGGGCGCCCGCGCCCGCTATGCCGACCTGGTCGTGCTTGGCCTGCCCTATGGCGCGGGCCGCGGGGTTGCAGACGAGGCCGTGGTCGAAGCCGCCCTTTTTAACGGCATGGCCCCGGTTCTGGTGGTACCGCCAGCCGGCCTGCCCTCGGCCGATCCGCGCCGCGTGGTCGTGGCCTGGGACCAAAGCCGCGAGGCGATGCTGGCCGCGCGTCTGGCGCTGCCGTTCCTGATGCGGGCCGAAGGTGTCACCATCCTGGTCGTGGACCCGCCCGTGCATGGGCCGGAACGGTCGGACCCCGGCGGGCTTTTGTGCCAGATGCTGGTGCGCCATGGCGTGCGCGCCGAGGTCTCGGTGGTCGCCAAGGCCTTGCCACGGGTGTCCGACGTGCTGACCCGGTATCTTCGCGACACCAGCGCCGACCTGATGGTCATGGGGGCCTATGGCCATTCGCGCTTTCGCGAGGCGATCCTGGGCGGCGCAACCCGCGATATGCTGGAACATGCCGAAGTGCCGGTGTTTCTGGCGCATTGACCAAGAGGGGGGACTGATCCGCCCAAAGACGCGCAACCGGCGTCTTTGGGTGCGTCCATGATCTTCTAGCCCGTCCCGCAGCAAAAGCGCCTTGCCCCGCCCTGCGACAAGCACACCGCGCAAAGCCCCGGTTTCGGTTCAGGCCCGATTCGGACAGTGTCAGACCAGCATCCCGCCATCGCTGTCATCGCCGGCTTCTTCCAGCAGGCGATCAAGATCGGGAATGCTGACGTGGCGGTTGCCTTCCAGCGCGATCACCCCGTCCTTCTTCAGCGCGCTCATCTGGCGGCTGACCGTCTCTAGCGTCAGGCCAAGATAATCGGCCATCTCCTCGCGGGTCAGCGGCAGATTCACCGTCAACGTGCCCTTGACCCGCTTAAGGTGCAAAGCCGCCTCGCGCCGGGCAATGATTGCAAGCAGCGACGCGATCTTTTCGCGGGCGGTCTTTCTGCCCAAAAGCAGCATCCATTCGCGTGCGGCATCCAGTTCGTCCAGCGTCATTTCCAACAGCCGCTGTGCAATATGCGGGGTGCGCAGCATCATGTCTTCAAAGGATTTCTTGCGAAAGCAGCACATCACCAGGTCCGTCGTCGCCGTCACATCGAAGGCGGCAAGGGCGCGGCCTGGACGGCCCACAAAATCCGAGGGCAACAACAGCCCGACCATCTGGCGTCGGCCATCCTCCATCGTCTGGGTTAGGCTGGCGATCCCGGTCACGACCGAACCCACAAACTCCATCCGGTCTCCAGACCAGATCACCGGCTGACCTGCCTGGAAGCTTCGATAATACTTGATCTCTTCCAGCTCTGACAATTCGTCGGTTTCGCAGCGCGCGCAGACCGCCCGATGCCGGATCGGACAGTCCGAACACTGAATATGGACGCTTAGGGTCTGCATAAGCCGCTCCGTTGGTTTGATCTGGGTCAAGGCGCGTCCAGCTAAGTTTACACATGCTATCCAAATGACACATGACCCGCAACTCGCCCAACTTGGTCTTTTTGACGCGCGTGTGCCGCGCTACACGTCCTATCCGACCGCGCCGCACTTTGGCGCAGCGATCGGACCGGCCGATTTTGCCGAATGGATCGCGGCGGTCCCTGCAAACAGCGAAATCTCACTTTATCTGCATGTACCTTTCTGCCGCAGGTTATGCTGGTTCTGCGCTTGCCGGACGCAGGGAACCACGTCGGACGCGCCGGTGATCGCCTATGTCGATACCTTGATGGAAGAGCTGGCACTGCTGCAGTCGCACCTGCCACGCGGCGTCACCCTTGGTCGGCTGCATTGGGGCGGCGGCACGCCCACGCTGTTGTCGCCAGACCTGATAAAACGCCTGGCGGATGCGATCTTTGCCGTTGTTCCGCTGGCCCAGGGCGGCGAATTTTCGGTCGAGATCGACCCGAATGAGATCGACGACGCACGCCTTGACGCTCTGGCCGCCGCTGGCATGAACCGCGCCTCGATCGGAGTGCAGGACTTCGATCCGATGATTCAGCAGGCGATCGGTCGCGAGCAAAGCTACGGACTGACCCGCGATGTCGCAGAAAAGATCCGGGCGCGCGGCGTGGCCAGCCTGAACGCCGACATCCTTTATGGCCTGCCGTACCAGACTGGCCCACGCATTGCCGATTCGGTGCAGAAACTGCTGACCCTCTCGCCCGATCGGGTGGCGCTTTACGGCTATGCCCATGTTCCCTGGATGAGCCGCCGCCAACAGATGATCAGCTCCGAGGCGATGCCCCACCCCAAAGATCGTCTGGCGCTGTTTGAAACCGCGCGCCAGCTTTTCGTCTGGGACGGGTACCAAGAGGTGGGCATCGATCACTTTGCCAAGCCCGAGGACAAGATGGCCAAAGCGCAGCGCGCCGGAACGCTTCGGCGGAACTTCCAAGGCTATACCGACGATCCGGCGCAGGTGCTGATCGGTCTTGGTGCGTCGTCGATCAGCCGGTTTCCGCAAGGCTTTGCCCAGAACGCCTCGGGCACGGCAGCCCATACCAAGGCGATCCGCGCCGGGCAGTTTTCCACCCATCGTGGGCACCGCTTTACCGGCGAAGACACGGTGCGCGCCCGGATCATCGAAGCGCTGATGTGCAACTTTGCCGTGTCGCGCCAAGAGCTGATGACCGGGTTCGGTATTCCCTCTGCGCGAATCGATACCCTGTTCGCCGCCGCCGCTGCCGACTTTGGCGATATGGTGCGCGTCACGCCCGAGGCCTTTGTCATCCCCGAAAGCGCCCGTCCGCTGACCCGCATGATTGCGCGTGCCTTTGACGCCTATGACACCGCCGGCGCGCGCCACTCTGCCGCAATCTGACGCCTGGATCGAAACCGGAATTTGAAAAATTCCGGATCGGAGCCTGTCAGGCTCCGTCACGATTTCCGGTCGGAAATCGTGGGCTCGCGGGACAGCCTGGCCAGAAGGGCGACCTGTTGCGGCAAACACACCGACCGCAAGTCATAGCGGTCTCGTATCATCGACCGCGCCGCCTCACGCATCGGCTGGTAAAGTTCAGGCCGTGCAAGGGCCTTGATCAACGCCGCCGACCAGCCTTGGACATCAAAGAAATCGACCAGCCGACCGGTGACGCCATCGCTGATCATTTCGGCCACTGGCGGGGTCCGCGAGCCGATGACCAGCGCCCCTGCGGCCATCGCCTCGACCATCGACCAACTGAGCACGAAAGGATAGGTCAGATAGGCATGCGCCCGCGTGACATGGAACAGATCCACCAGCGCGTCATAGGGCACCCTGCCGACAAAATGCACCCGGTTCAGGTCCAGCTTGTCCTTCACCTCGTCCAGGATCACGTCCTTCCAGCCGCCGCCCCCTGGGGGTGGACGGCCGTAGCTGATCTCGTTGCCGCCGACGATCACCACCTCGGCACGGGGTCGGGCTGCTAGAACCGCCGGCAGCGCGCGCAGAAAGATGTGATAGCCCCGGTAGGGTTCCAGGTTGCGGTTGACGAAGCTGACCACCTCATCCCCCGGCCCCAGCGCCCGCCCGTTCGGCAGGGTGAAGCGCGCCCCCGGGTTCGGGGCCAGCCGGTCGCAATCAACCCCGTCGAAGATCACCTCGAGCGCCTGGCGCAGCAAGGGCGGATGGGTGCTCGCCTGCCACTGGGTCGGGCAGAGACCCCGGTCGGCATGGGCCAGAGCCTGGGCCATATGCGCCGCGCGCCCCTGAGAGATCAGCTGCTGGTCAAAGCTTGGACTTTGAAACTCGGCATCGAAATCGGCATCGGCGCCGGTGCCGGTGCCGCGATAGTAGAATTCGGCGTAGACCAAAAGCTTGGCTTCGGGCCAGACCTCTTTGAGAAACAGCGTCTCGCCCCAGCCGGAATGGCCGAAGATCACGTCGGGCACATAACCCTGATCCCGCAGCCGTCGGGCAAAGCGGGCGACGATCACGCCCCGGTCGCTCATGGTGGTGTAGTTGCGACCCAGCCGGGTCGCTTTGGGGTCCACCGGTTCGGGATTGAAGCCGTAGCGCAGCACCGGCACCGGCCCGGCATGGGCGTTGCTGGCTTGGGTGATCGCGCGCACGTCGTGGCCAAGGCGCTGCATCTCCGGGGCCAGGTGCAGGAACTGGCCGGGATAATTCTGGTGGACAAAAAGGATCTTCATCCCGCCCCGAAAGCCGCCGCCATCAGGGCTTTTGTGTAGTCCGATTGCGGGCGGTCAAAAAGGGCGGCACATTCCCCCGCCTCGACCACATCACCGTTCTGCATCACCATCACCTGATGCGCCATCGCCCGGATCACCCGCAAATCGTGGCTGATGAAAATGTAGGCCAGCCCCCATTTCTGCTGCAGCGCGCGCAGCAATTCCACGATCTGGACCTGAACCGTCATGTCGAGGGCAGAGGTCGGTTCGTCCAGCACCACCAGCTTTGGCCGCAGGATCATCGCACGGGCGATGGCAATGCGCTGGCGCTGGCCGCCGGAAAACTCATGCGGGTAGCGTTGCATCGTGGCGGGGTCGAGGCCGACCTCTGCCATGATCTCGGCCACCATGTCGCGACGGTTGCGGCCGGGTTCGACGCCATGCACCCCCAGCCCCTCGGCAATGATCTGTTCGATGGTCAGTCGTGGCGACAGGCTGCCATAGGGGTCTTGAAACACCACCTGCATCTCGCGGCGCAACGCGCGAATCCGTCGCCGCTCGCGGCGCCCCATGCCCCATGTCGCCACGGACAGAAGTGGCCTAAGCCACCATACCCAAAAGCCCATCAACCCTGAGACCTTTTTGATTTGTCCAGAGAGGTCAAGGCGCGGCTGGCCAGAGATATCCTGTCCCAGAACCACAATTCGGCCCTGCGAGTCGATCAGCCGCAGGATCGCAAGGGCCAGCGTGGTCTTGCCCGACCCGCTTTCGCCCACGACGCCCAGCGTTTCCCCGGCGCGGACGGTCAGCGTGGCATCGTTCACCGCCTTTACATGACCTACGGTCTTGCGCATCAGCCCCCTCTGGATCGGGAACCAGACCCGCAGGTTGCAGGTCTGTACCACCTCGGGCGCCCCGGACAACACCTTGTCCGGCACGCCCTTCTGTTCGGCGGCCAAAAGTTTTTGCGTGTAGGGATGCGCGGGCTTGGCAAAAACCTGGGCTGCGGGGCCCTGTTCGACAATCTCGCCGCCCTGCATGACGCAGACCCGGTCGGCGATCCGGCGCACGATGCCAAGATCGTGGGTGATGAACAGCAGGGACAGCCCCTCGCTGCGCTTCAGATCGGCCAGAAGGTCAAGGATCTGCGCCTGAATCGTCACATCCAGCGCGGTCGTCGGCTCATCCGCCACCAAAAGCTCTGGCCCGTTGGCCAGCGCCATCGCGATCATCACCCGCTGGCGCTGCCCGCCCGAAAGCTGGTGCGGATAGGCGCCAAGGCGGCTTTCCGCCTCACGGATGCCGACCTTCTGCAAAAGCTCGATCACCCGCGCCCGCGCCGCCTTGCCGGTCAGCGACTGATGCAGCGCCAGACTTTCCGCCATCTGCTTTTCGATGGTGTGCAACGGGTTAAGGCTGGTCATCGGTTCTTGGAAGATGAAACTGATGTCGTTGCCGCGCACCTGACGCAATTGCCGTTCAGAGGCACCAATCATCTGGCGGCCGCCATAGGTAACCGAGCCCGACACCTCGGCCGTGTCGCCCAAAAGGCCCACGGTCGACAGCGCCGTGACCGATTTGCCCGACCCGCTTTCGCCGACCAGGGCCAGAGTTTCGCCCTTGGCGACGGTAAAGCTGACGTTCTTGACCGCCTGAATCTTCCGCCCGTCCTGGCGGAAGGTTACACAAAGATCCCGGACCTCCAACAGACTCATCGAAAGGTCTTTCTGGGATCAAAGGCGTCGCGGATGCCCTCGAATATGAAAACCAAGAGCGACAGCATGATGGCAAAGGTGAAAAAGGCGGTAAAGCCCAGCCAGGGCGCTTGCAGGTTGCCCTGCGCCTGGCGCGACAACTGCCCAAGGGAGGGCGCACTGTTGGGCAAACCAAAGCCCAGATAGTCCAGTGTGGCCAAGGCACCGATGGTGCCGGTGATGATGAAGGGCAGCATGGTCAGCGTGGCGACCATGGCGTTGGGCAGGATGTGGCGGAACATGATCTGCAAATCCCGCACCCCCAGGGCGCGGGCTGCGCGGACATATTCGAAATTCCGGGCCCGCAGAAACTCGGCCCGGACCACACCCACAAGCGCGGTCCAGCCGAACAGGACCATCAGACCGACCATCAGCCAAAAGCTTTTTGACCAGACCGCCGTCAGGATGATGATGACATAAAGCGTCGGGATCGAGGACCAAAGCTCGATGAAGCGCTGAAAGATCAGGTCCGTCAGGCCGCCGAAATAGCCCTGCACCGCCCCCGCCGCGATGCCGATGACCGATGTGGCAAGCGTGACGATCAGCGCAAAGCTGACCGACAGCCGAAAGCCGTAGATCACCCGCGCCGCCACATCGCGGCTGGTGTCGTCTGTCCCCAGCCAGTTCTGCGCGCTAGGCGGCCCCGGGGCCACGCCGCCGGTATCGACGATAGAGGCGTAGCTGTAGCGAATGGGCGGCCAGAGGATCCAGCCGGGCCCCTTTGGATTGCCGTCCACGCCAAACGCAATTGCCCCCTCATGCACGGCGCTGATCATGCCTTCGGGGTCGTCCCAACAGTCCAGCATCCCGCCGGTGATGATCAGGCACTGCACCTCGACGGTGGAATAATTCGCCTCGGTCCGCAGGTCACCGCCAAAGGCCACTTCGGGGTAAAAGCTGACGACCGGCATGTAGAACGCGCCGTTGTGGCGGACCAGGATCGGCCGGTCATTGGCCACCAGTTCGGCACACAGCGACACTCCGTAAAGGACCAGAAAAATCCACAGCGACCAGAAGGCCCGCCGGTTCGCCCTGAAATTTCGCCAGCGCCGCTGGTTCAGGGGGGACAGAGTGAACAGCTTTGCCATCAGCCCCGCCTGTCAAAATCGATGCGCGGATCGACCAGCACATACATCAGGTCCGACAGGATGCCGACGATCAGCCCGATCAAGCCAAAGGCAAAAAGCGTGCCGAAAATCACCGGATAGTCGCGCCCGACCGCCGCACTGTAGCCAAGTTGCCCCAACCCATCGAGCGTGAAGATGAATTCGATGATCAGGCTGGCTCCGAAGAAGATCCCCAGAAACAGCCCCGGAAAGCCCGCGATCACGATCAGCATCGCGTTGCGGAACACATGGCCGTACAGCACGCGGCGCTCGGGCAGGCCCTTGGCACGGGCGGTCATGACGTATTGTTTCTTGATCTCGTCAAGAAAGCTGTTCTTGGTCAAGAGCGTCAGCGTCGCAAAGGCCCCGATCATTTGCGCGGTGACCGGCAACACGATGTGCCACAGATAATCGGTGATCTTGCCCCAAAGCGTGAAATCCTCCCAGCCGCTGCTGGTCAGACCACGCAAGGGGAACCACTGCAGATAGGATCCGCCCGCAAAGACCACCATCAGCAGGATGGCGAACAGAAATCCCGGGATCGCATAGGCCGCGACGATCACGGCGCTGGTCCAGGTGTCAAAGCGCGAACCGTCCCGGACCGCCTTGCGGATGCCAAGCGGGATCGAGATGAGATAGGCGATCAACGTGGACCACAAGCCCAGCGTGATCGACACCGGCATCTTTTCCAGCACCAGATCCAGAACCGAGATGGAGCGGAAGTAGCTTTCCCCGAAATCGAGCGTCAGGTAATTGCCCATCATGATCAGGAAGCGTTCGGTTGCGGGGATCGCTTCCTTGCGACATTCGGGCGCGTCTATCGACGGCTCTCCGGTAAAGCCCTCGGCGCAGACAAAGCGGGCAAAGCCGAACTGCACCTCCAGCTTGGCCAGAAACTCGGGCGGCAGGCCGCGGGCGCCGACATACCCCTCGGCCTCGTCCGACCCGGCATCATCGGTGCCGCCCAGCGCCTGGATCGCATCGCCTTCGCCTTGCAGCCGGGCCTGGATCTGGTCGATCGGGCCGCCGGGGACGAACTGGGTCAGCGCAAAATTGATCAGCATCACGCCAAACAGCGTGGGCATCACCAAAAGCAACCGCCGGAGGATATAGGCGCCCAAAACCCTGCCCGTTCTTTTTACGGCAACACGCCCGCCGCCTGCAGCGCATCCGCCTTTTCGGCGTTGTACCACCACAGCGATTCCTGGCCAAGAGCGTATGGCGGGATCGTTTCGGGGTGGTCGTAGATGTCATAATACGCGACCCAATGTTCGGCCTTGTACCATTGCGGCACCCAGAAATTCTCGGCCCGAAGGGCGCGGTCCAGCGCCCGGGTGGCATTGGTCAGCGCCTCGCGGGTTGTGGCGGCCATGACCACCTCGATCAGCCGGTCGATGCCGGGGCTTTTCAGGCCGGCGACATTGAACACCGACACATCCGCCGTGGCCGAGCCATAGTACTGCTTCAGCTCTGACCCCGAAAAGTAATTCGAGGCAAGGCCATCGGTGATGATGTCGAAATCATATTGCGGGTTGCGAATGCGGGACTCGTACTGCGCGGGGTCGATGTTTTCCAACCGCGCGTCGATGCCCAGCGCGATCAGGTTTTCCACAAAGGGCGCGATGACGCGGTCAAACTGCGGGTTGGCGTTCAGAAACTCCAGCGCCAGAACCTGACCTTCGGCGTTGCGGCGGATGCCGTCTTCGCCGGCCAGCCAGCCCGCCGCGTCCAGCAGGGCGCTGGCGGCGCGCAGGTTCGCCCGGTCAAGCTGGCGGTCACCACTGGTCGGGGCCAGCACCGCCGGATCGGTCAGGATCGAGGCAGGCAGCAGCCCCGCATCCACCACGGGTTGCAAGATTGCCACTTCCTCGGGCGAGGGCACCCCTTCGGCCGCCATGTCCGAGTTTTCCCAGATCGAGTTCACCCGGGCATAAAGCCCGTAAAACAGCGTCTGGTTCGACCATTCATAGTTGAACATCAGGCTGATCGCCTGCCGCACGCGCGGGTCCTGCCAGGCCGGGCGGCGCAGGTTGAACACAAAGGCCTGACCGCTGGCCTTGGCCCCGCTGGGCAAGGCTTTCTTGACCACATGGCCGTCGGTCACCCCGGGAAAATCGTAAAGCTCGGCCCAGGTCTTGGACGAGTTTTCGATCCGGAACCGGTAGATCCCGGCCTTGAAACCCTCGAACGCGGCATTGCCATCGCCGAAGTATTCATACCGCAAGCTGTCAAAGTTGTTCTGGCCGATATTGATCGGCAGGGCCGCCCCCCAGTAGTCGGGATTGCGCCGGTAGATGATGGTGCGGCCGATGTCCATTTCGCCAAACACGTAGGGGCCGGTGCCCAGATGCGGCGTGGTGGTGCTTTCCTCCAGATCCATGCCTTTGGCGGTGTAATAGGCCTTGGACAGGATCGGCAGACCGCCAACCTCTTGCGGCAGGTCGCGCTTGGGGAAATCGGGTTTGAAGGTGAACTTGATGCGGTGCGGGTCCAGAACCTCAACCTTTTCGACCTGGTCGGCCAGGACGGTGCGATAGTCGGTCAGGCCCTTGGCGACAAAGGTTTCATAGGAAAACAGCACATCTTCCGCCGTCATCGGCGTGCCATCGGAAAAGCGCACTTCGGGGCGCAGGTTGAAGATCACCCAGGACCGATCCTCAGGGTATTCCAATGTGGTGCAAAGCAGGCAGTAGCTGGCCCCGATCTCGTCGGCGGTGCCGGTCAGGATCGATTCCAGCATGATCGTCGACCCGGTGGCTGCCAGCCCTTTGGCCGAAAACGGGTTGAGCGAATCAAAGCTGCCGCCGGCAGCCTGACTAAGCTCGCCGCCCTTGGGGGCGTCGGGGTTCACATAGGGCAGATGCGTGAAATCCGCCGGCAGGGCCAGATCGCCGAAGGTCGAGATGCCGTGCGAGGTAATGACCGTCTCCGCCCGCAGGACCAGCGTCTGCGCCGCAAGCGCCAGGATCACCGCACCCATGGCCAGCCAGGCCCGCAACGCAACGTCCGGCAGGGACAAGCCCTGTGTCGCCCCGTCCTTGTTGTGCATCGCGTCACCCCCCTGCTGATCCGGTTCTGGCATCAATCATGCAAAATGCGGATTTGTCGAGCCACCTCGCCCCAGGGCTGCCTCGCTTTTGCGTGAAGCCAGGCATAGCTGCAAAAAGCCGCCACGGGGCGGCTTTTTTCAACGTGCAGCACGGTGCGTCAGGGAAGCGAGGCCAGATAGGCGATCACGTTGGCGCGATCCTCGGGCTTGGGCAGGCCGGCAAAGGCCATCTTGGTGCCCGGCATGTAGCCCTTGGGGTTTTCGATGAAGGCAGCGATGTTTTCCGGCGTCCAGCTGTCTGCCGCCACGGCCAAAAGCGCCTCGGAATAGCCAAAGCCTTCGACTGATGCCTTGGCGCGGTCCACGACCCCGTTCAGATGCGGGCCGACACCGTCGCTGCCATCAACCTTGTGGCAGGCTGCGCATTTCTTGAACACCGCTTCGCCTGCCGAGGCATCTGCAACCGCGTAAAGCGTGGCAAAATCCGGGGCCGCATCGCCTGCTTCGGCGACGACTTCCTCCGCTGCTCCGGTGTCGATGGTATAGGCCTGCGTCAACTCTCCCTCGCCGTGGCCCGCCCCATGGCCGCCGCCTTGGGCGCTGACGTACAGCGCATCGCTTGCGACCCCCAGAAGCAAGAATAGCAGCAACGCGCCGCAGATAGACCCCACCATCTTGGTCATCGTCATCGTGTCGAACATGGCTTACCCTTTGCGGCTGACGTGCTGCGCCCGTATCTACCCGCTTCCCCCGGCAGGTTTCAAGGTGTAGACGCGCGACCAAACGCCCCTTCCTGCGGGCAATCTGTACGGAGTGGCCGGAACATGACCGGACGGATCGCTTTTCAGGGCGAGCTTGGGGCCTATTCGCATCAGGCCTGCGACCAGGCGCGACCGGGGATGACGGCGGTTCCCAGCACCACCTTTGACGAGGTGGTCGAAAAGGTCGCGCGGGGCGAGGTCGACCTAGGCCTGCTGGCGGTCGAAAACTCGACTTACGGACGGGTGGCCGATGTCCATTCGCTGTTGCCGAAATCGGGCCTCCACATCGTCGACGAGGCGTTCTTGCGGGTGCATGTCAACCTTCTTGGCGTGCGGGGTGCCCGGCTGGAAGATGTGCGCGAGGCGCATGGCCATATCGTGATCCTGCCGCAATGCGCGGGCTTTCTGAAGGCCCACGGCATCAAGGGCTGTGTCAGCTCCGACAACGCCCGTGCCGCGCGCGAGGTGGCCGAGGCCGGCGACAAGACCCGCGCCGCGCTGGCAAGCGAGCTTGCCGCCTCGATCTACGGGCTGGACGTGCTGGCCGCCCGGATCGAGGATCAGGCCAACAACACAACCCGCTTTCTGGTGATGGCACGCGACGCCGACCATTCCCGCCGTGGCACGGGCCGGATGATCACCACCTTCACCTTCCGGGTGCGCAACATTCCGGCTGCGCTTTACAAGGCGATGGGCGGCTTTGCGACCAACGGTGTCAACATGACCAAGCTGGAAAGCTACATGGTCGGCGGCACCTTCACCGCCACGGAATTTTACGCCGATATCGAAGGCCACCCCGAAGACCCCAACGTCGCCCTGGCGCTGGAAGAGTTGCGCTATTTCACCTCTGAGATGCGCATTGTCGGGGTCTATCCGGCGGATATGACCGGCAGGCCAGCCGGCTGACCTTCAGGTTCGGGTGCCCGGCACGATGCCGGACCGCGACATCTGTTGCAACCGCGCGCCGACCTGGGCCAAACGCTGTTCCAGCCGCGCCGTGACCCGGCCCTTTGCCAGCCGCAGCGTGTTGAGAAACAGCCGCGCCGTCAGGGTCTTTGGCTTGATCTCCAGAATCAGGCGCAACCGGGTGCGCTTTGGCGACAGCGCAGAAAGCTCGACCCCAAGTGCGCCGTCAAGCGAGGTTCCTTCCAGCGTAAAGTGCAGCCGCTTGTCTTTCGTCATGGTGTCCAGCCGCACAAGGACCGGCCTGATCTTGCCACAATACGGCAGTTTGATGCGCCAGCCCGCCCCCGGCCCGGTCAGGGGCATGTCGGCGGGACGTTCAAACTCGATGCCGCGCAGACGCGCCTCGGCCTCCCAGTTGGCGTGATCGTTCAAGGTGGCATAGACAAAGCTGATCGGAGCTTCGATGTCGGTCTTGCCGGTCAGTTTCATAGCTGCATTTTATCCGTGGGGGTGGGTCCGTGGGGGCGGGCGCGTCAGACAATGGCTGTCGCAGGGGGTCAGTCAAGCCGGTCGGCAAGCCAGTTGCGCAGAAGGAATTCGGCAATCGCGCCCTGCCGGGGCGGGCTGATGTCCGGATGGCGTCCGGCAAAGACGGTGACAAGTTCTTCGCGCGACACCCAGCAGGCACTTTCCAGCTCGGCAGGGTCGATCAAGATCTCGCGCGACAGCGCCTCGGTTCGCGCGCCCAGCATCAGCGAGGCGGGGAACGGCCAGGGCTGGCTGGCCAGATAGCCGACCGCGCCACAGGGCACGCCGGTTTCTTCCAGCACTTCGCGGCGCACGGCTGCTTCCAGCGTCTCACCCGGTTCGACAAACCCGGCCAGCAGGGAATACATCCGCTCGGGCCAGCCCGGACTGCGGCCCAGAAGCACCGAGTTTCCAAGCGTCACCAGCATGATCACCACCGGGTCGGTGCGTGGAAAGTGCTGGGTCCGGCAGGCCGGACACGAACGCTGCCAGCCACCCTTTACCGGTTCTGACCGGGACCCGCAGGCCGAACAGAACCCATGGCTTTGGTGCCAGTTCAGAACCGCCTTGCCCGTGGCCGCCAGTTCGGCCTCGATCGGGGTCAGGCGGGTCATGAGGCTGCGCAGTTCGACAAAGCCGTAGCCAGGCCCCAGTGCCGGATGCGTCTGGACGGTCGGGTCGTTAAATCCGTTCGGGTCCACCTCTGCCTCGGGGTTCAGCGCCGAGACGTCGGCGGCAAAGCAGGGGCGCCCCGCCACCTCGCCCAGATAGATGACAAGGTCAGCCCCGCCCAGCGCCGCGTGATCGGCATCGAGCCATCCCGGCCGGTCGCCCTGCATCAGCGGCTTGCCGCGCCAGATCGGCCAGATCAGGCCGCGCTGCAATGCCGCCGCAAGGTCGATGTCCTTGTCGCGCAACCGGGCGTTTCGATCCAGCCCGGACCCGGCGAAAGTCACCGTTTCGGCATGTTGCACGGCAAGACCTCCCAATTTGCAGCCTGGGTCGGATGCCAGTTTCCTGCGCCGACGTCCAGCCCGACCGTCAATTCATGACGATAATGGATCAATTCGGTAAATGGTGCCGGATTGCATCGCAAACCCGCGCCAACCAATCGCCAGAACTTGAAATTCGATTGATTTCGTTCAAGTTTTACTCAACCGTGGAGGATAGAGAGGTTGTAGTCCCGCCTTGGTCGAATTCCGCGTCCCGATTTGCACCAGCCCTATGTCATGGATTGATGTTGACTGCTGTCCCTTTCTCGATCAACGCGCCCCAGACCTCCGGCATTGCCGAAGACACTGACTTGGTGGCGCGGCGCGGACTGCCGATGCCCGGGCCGGTGCCCGGGGCAGAGATATCCGTCCGCCTGATCGCGACCAGTGACCTGCACGCAGCCATTCTGCCTTATGACTATTGGGCGAGCTGCAGCGTGCCGGGCCGGGGGCTTACTGAAATCGCCCGGCAGATCGAGACCGCGCGGGCCGAGGTGCCGAACTGTCTGCTGTTTGACAATGGCGATTTTCTGCAAGGCAATCCGCTTGCCGATTATGTCGCAACCATTCGCCGCCACCGGCGGACCCATCCGGTGATCGCCGCCTTCAACGCGTTGAACTATGACGCCGTCACCCTGGGCAATCATGAATTCAACTATGGGTTGCCATTTCTGAAGGCCACCCTGTCCGAAGCCCGGTTTCCCGTGGTGTCCGCCAATATTACCACGCGGCTTGGCAAAAGTCCCGCGCGCGACAAGACTTTGGTGCCGCCCTATGCGATCTTGCGCCGCAGCGTCGTTGACCACGCTGGGCGCAAGACCACGCTTCGGATCGGCGTGATCGGATTTGCGCCCCCCCAGATCGAGGTCTGGGACCGTGAGCATCTGAATGGCCGCATCCGGATGCGCGACATCATTGCCGCAGCGAAGGCCTGGCTGCCAAGGATGCGGGCGCAGGGGGCCGAGTTGATCGTGGCGCTTGCCCACACCGGCATCGGCACGATCGACCCCGAAGACGGAATGGAAGACGCCGCCACTGCGCTGGCCGCCCTGCCCGAAATCGATGCCGTCATCGCCGGCCACAGCCATCTTGCCTTTCCCGGACCCGACTTTGCCCCGGGTCCCGGTATCGATCCGTTGCGCGGCCTCTTGGCCGGCAAGCCGGCGGTGATGCCTGGCCATTCTGGCAGCCATGTCGGCATCATCGACCTGCACCTGCAGCGCAACCATGACGGCCCAACCGGCCTTTGTGTGCTGTCGGCGGTTGCGCGGCTTGGCCAACGCAACAGCGCGCTTGGCAGGCCGCCGAAAATCCTTCGCGAGGCGGTTGCCGCCGATCACCGCGCCACTCTTGCCTGGTCCCGCCGGGTCCTGGGGGAAACGCGCGTGGCGCTTTCGACCCATTTCGCCACCGTTGCCCCCTCGGCGGCGATGGACCTGATCGCCCTGGCCAAGACCGAACATGTCCGCAAAGCACTCGGCGGGACCAACTGGGCCGGGCTGCCATTGTTGGCCACGGCCGCCCCGTTCCGGGCGGGTGGCCGCGGTGGCTCGGGCAGTTACACCGACATTCCCGCGGGCAAGTTCAGGCTTCGGCATCTGTCTGATCTTTATGTCTTTCCCAACACGCTGGTCACTCTTGCCATGACCGGGGCCGGAATTGCCGACTGGCTTGAACAATCGGTCACCCTGTTTCGCCAGATCGCGCCCGGTGCGCAGGACGTGCCGCTGCTGAGCCAGGATGTCCCTGCCCAAAGCTTTGCAACGATACCCGGCCTGAACTACGCGATCGACCTGAGCCAGCCGGCACGGTTCAACGCGGCGGGCGCGCTGGTCAATCCAGGGGCCCGCCGCATTGTCGGGCTGCGCCTGGCAGGACAGGCGCTTAGCCCGGACCAGCCAATCCTGCTGGCGACGAACACCCACCGCGCCGCCTGGATCTTGCGGGGGGCCGAGGCCGCAAGACCCAGGACCGTCCTTGCCGATGGCACTCAGGTCGCCTCGATCCTGGCCGATCACGTCCGCGCCGAAGGCAGCGTTGGTGCGGCGGCAGGGCGGCACTGGCATTTTCTGCCGATGCCGGGCACCACGGTGCGGGTGGCCAGCGGGGCCGGATCGGCGGCGCATCTGGCCGATATTGCCAGCTACCGGCCCGAGCGGTTGGGCACTGACACCGACGGATTTGAACACTATCGGCTGCATCTGTGATCGTCTATGGGTCGGGCAAACGCCTGGGGCAGCCATGTACGACGCCATTTTGTTCGATCTTGACGGCACGCTGGTCGATACCGAAAGCGTTGCGATTGAAACCGGCCTGGCGGCCTTTGCCCAACATGGCCACGAGGTCAGCCGGGCGTTTCTGGAATCGCTCGTCGGGACCGATGACCTCACCGCCGAAGGGCTGATCCGTGCGGCCCTGCCCGGCATCGATCTTGCCGCCGTCTCGGTAACCCATGCCGCGGCGTATGACCGGCGGATGGACGCGGGCCTCGCAGTCAAACCGGGGGTCGTCGAGCTTTTGGCCGCGACCCCCCTGACGGCGGCAGTCGTCACCTCGTCCGGCCGGGTCAGCGCGCATCGCAAGCTTGCCCTTGCCGGCATTTCCGCGCGCTTTGACCATGTGGTAACGCGCGAAGATGTCGCCGCCCCGAAACCTGCGCCGGAGCCTTATCTTCTGGCGGCACGGCTGCCGGGCGTTCCGCCGGGGCGCTGTCTGGTCTTCGAAGACAGCGAACCTGGGGCCGAGGCGGCCCATCGCGCCGGTTGCGTGGTGGTCCAAGTTCCCGACGTGGTGCCAAGCCAGGGCCGGTTCGCACACCATCTTGCCTCCGACCTGCTGCTGGGCGCCCGAATGGCCGGGCTGCTCTGACCCCCGCCGGCAAAGCGGAGTTTTAAACAAAACTCCGCTTCGGAGCCTTTGAGGCTCCGTCACGATTTCTGCAAGAAATCGGGGGGTTGGCGTGAAGGGCCGGGCCGGGCGGGACCTTGATCCCTTGCGTCTTGCGTCCGGCCGGGCCATCCCCTATATCCCGGGATGAGAGGTTGGCGCGGGCAGGTGCCTCGCCAACCCGGTCAGGTCCGGAAGGAAGCAGCCGTAACGAGCCCCACTTGGGTCGTTGTCCAGCCTCTCACCTTGTTCCCCCCCTGGCTTGTTCCGCTGTTCGCTGCGGTCTAAGCTTGGACCAACAGGGGGCCCCATGTCAGATCAGCCAGCCTATCAGGTTCTTGCCCGCAAGTACCGTCCCGCCACATTCGCCGATCTGATCGGCCAAGAGGCAATGGTGCGCACGCTCAAGAACGCCTTTGCCGCCGACCGCATCGCGCATGCTTTCGTGATGACCGGGGTGCGGGGTGTGGGCAAGACCACCACGGCGCGAATCATCGCCAAGGGGTTGAACTGCATCGGCCCCGAAGGCACCGGCGGCCCGACGACCGAACCCTGCGGCCTCTGTGAGCCGTGCCGCGCCATCGCCGAGGGTCGCCATGTCGATGTGCTCGAGATGGACGCCGCCTCTCGCACCGGTGTCGGCGACATCCGCGAGATCATCGACAGTGTCCACTACCGGGCCGCCAGTGCGCGGTTCAAGGTCTACATCATCGACGAAGTTCACATGCTGTCCACCGCCGCCTTCAACGCGCTTCTGAAGACGCTGGAAGAGCCGCCCGCACATGTGAAATTCATCTTTGCCACCACCGAGATCAGGAAGGTCCCCGTCACGGTCCTGTCGCGCTGCCAGCGCTTTGACCTCAAGCGGATCGAGCCCGAGGTGATGATGGCCCATCTGGCCGGCGTCGCCATGAAGGAGGGCGCAAGCCTGGCCCCGGACGCTCTGGCCCTGATCACCCGCGCGGCAGAAGGGTCAGTCCGCGACGCGATGAGCCTGATGGACCAGGCCATTGCGCATGGCGCGGGCGAAACCTCTGCCAACCAGGTGCGCGCCATGCTGGGACTTGCCGACCGGGGCCGCACGTTGGACCTGTTCGACCTGATCATGCGCGGCGATGCGGCGGCGGCGCTGGCGGAACTGTCCGGTCAGTATGCCGACGGGGCTGATCCGATGGCAGTCCTGCGCGATCTGGCGGAAATCACCCATTGGATTTCGGTGATCAAGATCAACCCCGACGCAGCCGAAGACCCGACGACGCCGCCCGACGAACAGATGCGCGGCACCGACATGGCCGCCCGGCTTGCGATGCGCGCGCTCACCCGGATGTGGCAAATGTTGCTCAAGGCCATTGAAGAGCTGGCGCTGGCCCCGAACGCAATGATGGCGGCGGAAATGGCGGTGATCCGGCTGACCCATGTCGCCGACCTGCCCGATCCCGAGACGCTGGTGAAACGGCTTGCCGATGGTGCTGGCCCTGTGGCTGCACCGGGCGGGCCTGTACCAGGTGGGTCCATGACAGGGCGCGGTTCGGGGGGCAATTCAGGGGGCAGTATGGGGGGCATTTTGGGGGGCGGGGCGGTCCACGCACCGCGCCATGGCCCGATGCACGTCCCCCCGACGCGCGGAGCGACGATGACTGCCGCTGCCCCCGCGCTGGCCGAAGGCGCGTTGCAGGCCTATGCCACCTTTGCCTCGGTGATCGACCTGATCCGACAAAAACGCGACATCGTCCTTTTGAACGATGTCGAGACCGGCCTGCGCCTCGCGCGCTATGCCCCCGGACGCATCGAGTTTGAACCCGCCCCCGGCGCGCGCCCCGACCTTGCCGCCCGGCTGGGCCAGGTGTTGCAGGCCTGGACCGGGCAGCGCTGGGGGGTTTCGGTGGTGGGCTTTGGCGGCGCGCCGACACTTGCAGAGACAACCGCCAGCCTGACCGCCGAACGAGATGCCGAGGCGAAGACACTGCCGGTTGTCCAGACGATCCTGGCGGCGTTTCCCGACGCGACGATCACCGACATCCGTTCCCCCGAAGCACTGGTTGCCGCTGCGGCAGCGGCAGCCCTCCCCACGGGCGAGCCGGACGACTGGGACCCGTTCGAAGAATGACCCCCCTGCCCCCCGCGATACAGGAGAACACATGCTGAAAGGTCTGGGCGGCCTTGGCGACATGGCCAAGATGATGAAAGCGGCGCAAGAGATGCAAGCCAAGCTGGCCGAGGTGCAGGGCGAGCTTGGCCGCCTGACCGTGACGGGTGAGGCTGGCGCCGGCGTGGTCAAGGTCCATGCCACCGCCAAGGGCGAAATCACGGGCATCATGATCGACCCGACGCTGTTGCATCCCGACCAGAAAGAGGTGGTCGAGGACCTGATCCTCGCCGCCGTTCGCGATGCGCAGGCGCGCGGCCAGGCAAGGATGCAGGACAGCATGGCGCGGCTTGCCGAGGAACTCGGCCTGCCTGCGGGAACCAACTTGCCGCTTTGACATGACAGAAGACACCGGAATCGAGGCGCTGATCGACCTGATGGCCCGGCTGCCGGGCCTAGGCCCCCGCTCGGCCCGCCGCGCCGTGCTGGTGCTCTTGAAAAAGCGCGCGCAACTGATGGCCCCCCTGGCGCAGGCGCTGGCCAATGTGGCGTTGTCCGCCAAGGAGTGCCGGGTCTGCGGCAATATTTCGACCGCCGATCTGTGCCCGATCTGCGCCAACCCGGCCCGCGCCACGGGCGAGATCTGCGTGGTCGAGGATGTCGCCGATCTGTGGGCGCTGGAGCGGGGTCAAGTGTTTCGTGGCCGCTATCATGTGCTGGGCGGCACGCTGTCAGCGCTGGACGGCGTGGGGCCGGACGAGCTTGGGGTGCCAAGGCTGGTCGCGCGCCTGACGGATGAAGGGGTGCGCGAGGTGATCCTTGCGCTCAATGCCACTGTGGATGGCCAGACCACCGCGCATTACCTTGCCGACGCGATGGCCGCCAGCGGGGTGCAGATCACCACCCTGGCGCAAGGCGTGCCGATCGGCGGCGAGTTGGATTACCTGGACGACGGCACCATCGGCGCAGCCCTTCGGGCCCGGCGCAAGCTGTAGGGGCAGCCTCGATTGATTGCATTTTCCTCCGTGGCGGCATATTCCCAAGGCTGGAGCATAAAGGCAGGACCGACCCCGCATGAACTGGATCACCAATTACGTCCGCCCGAAGATCAACTCGCTGTTTTCCCGCCGCGAAGTGCCCGAGAATCTTTGGACCAAATGCCCTGAATGTGGAACCATGCTGTTTCACCGAGAGCTTTCGGCCAACCTCAACGTCTGCTCCAACTGCAACCACCACATGAACATCACCCCGCGCGACCGCTTTGATGCGTTGTTCGACGGCGGCATCTACACCGAGGTGAAGGTTCCCGAACCTGTCGCCGACCCACTGCATTTCTGGGATCAGAAACGCTATCCCGACCGGGTCAAGGCCGCGCAAAAGGCCAGCGGCGAACGCGACGCCATGCTGGTCGCCGAGGGTGAGATGGGCCGCACCCCAATCGTCGCGGCGGCGCAGGACTTTTCCTTCATGGCCGGGTCGATGGGCATGTATGTCGGCAATGCCATCATCGCCGGGGCGGCCCGCGCCGTGCATCTGAAGCGGCCCTTGATCCTGTTTTCCGCCTCGGGCGGGGCGCGGATGCAGGAGGGCGTGCTTTCCCTGATGCAGATGCCGCGGACCACCGTGGCGGTGCAGATGCTGAAAGAGGCGGGTCTGCCCTTTATCGTCGTGCTGACCAACCCCACCACCGGCGGCGTCACCGCGAGCTATGCGATGCTGGGCGATGTCCAGATCGCAGAGCCGAACGCCCAGATCGGGTTTGCCGGCGCGCGGGTGATCGAACAGACCATCCGCGAGAAACTGCCCGAAGGGTTTCAGCGCGCTGAGTACCTCCTCGATCACGGCATGCTCGACCGCGTGGTGCATCGCACCGCGATGAAGGAGGAACTGGTCACCCTGATCCGCCTCTTGATGCGGATGTCCCCGGCGATCAAGGGCGATCTTCCCGCCCCCGAAGCCGCGCCCGTGCCCGCAATCGCCGCACCATGAGCCCCTCGTCCGACGTCATCCTTGACCGGATGATGACGCTGCATCCCAAGGTCATCGACCTGACGCTGGACCGGGTTCACCGCCTGCTTGCGGCACTGGGGAACCCCGAACGCCGCCTGCCGCCGGTGATCCACATCGCCGGAACCAACGGCAAGGGCAGCACCCAGGCGATGATCCGCGCCGGGTTGGAGGCGGGGGCGGGTAGCGTCCATGCCTATACCTCGCCGCATCTGGCGCGGTTTCACGAACGCATCCGCCTCGCGGGAGAGTTGATTTCCGAGCCCGCGCTGACGGCCCTCCTCGATGAATGTGTCACGGCCAATGGCCCGGACGAGATCACCTTTTTCGAGATCACCACCTGCGCCGCCTTCCTGGCCTTTGCGCGCACCCCAGCCGACTGGACCCTCTTGGAGGTCGGGCTTGGCGGCCGGTTGGATGCAACCAACGTGGTGGAGGCGCCGCGCCTGACGATCATCACCCCGGTCAGCCTCGACCATCAGGCTTATCTCGGCGACACGGTGGCCGCCATCGCAGGCGAAAAGGCCGGGATCATCAAGCGCGGCGTGCCGGTCATCGTCGGGCCCCAGACGGACGAAGGCCTTGCCGTGATCGAGGCCAAGGCCGCGCGGATGGGGGCACCGGTTCTGGCGCATGGGCAGCACTGGCACTGCTTTGCAGATCGCGGGCGGATGGTGTTTCAGGACGAAACCGGGCTTCTGGATCTGCCCCTGCCCAACCTGCCGGGGCCCCATCAGATTCAGAACGCGGGGGCTGCGATTGCCGCTTTGCGCCTGCTTGGTCGCGATCATGCCGCGTGTGAGGCTGCGGTGACCCGCGCTCAATGGCCCGCCCGGATGCAGCGCCTGGCGCACGGCCCCTTGGTGGATCTAGCCCCCAAGGTGGAGTTGTGGCTGGATGGTGGTCACAATCCCGCCGGGGCCGAGGCGGTGGCCGCGACCCTCGCCGCGATGCCCCGGCGCGAGACGCATCTCATTTGCGGCATGTTGAACACCAAGGATGTGACCGGCTACATGGCCCCGCTTGGCCCCCATGTCGCCAGCCTGCACGCGGTGTCGATCCCCGGCGAAAAGAACACCCTGCCCGCCGAGGTGACCTGCGATGCCGCCCTTGCCACCGGGATCGACGCGGTCACCGCAGCTTCGGTGGCAGAAGCCCTGCGCGCCATTGCGGCCGATGCGCCGGACGCGCGGGTGCTGATCTGCGGCTCGCTCTATCTGGCCGGGATGGTGCTGCGCCAGAACGGATAAGCCAAAATCCTTCGAAGGATTTTGCAAATCTTTTCCAAAAGATTTGTGCCCGGCGTCAGCCCTTTGCGCCGTAACGGGCCATGAACATGTCGACCGTGCCCTCTACCGAGCGCCGCAAGTCCTGTGGCGTCACCGGCGGCGTCAACCCAAACAACAGCTTGTCGTGGATCGCGGCCTTGCAAAGCTGGGCGAACTGGCTGGCTGCCAGGTCAAGATCGTCGATCACCAGTTCGCCACGGTCGACGTGGCAGCCAAAGTGATGCACCAACCGCCGGTGGATCAGCCCCGGACCGTATTCGTGAAACTCGGCCCCCAGACCGGGAAAGCGTTCGCCCTCGCCCACCACAATCCGAAACATCCGCAGCCCGAAATCCGAGGTCAGGAAGGCCACAATTCGCTCTGCCGCAATGGTCAGCGCCGCGCGGGCCGAAAGGTCATCGCCAATCGCGGCCTCGGCGGCCTCGGTCTGGCGGTGACATTCGGACCGCGCAACTTCCAGGAACATCAACTGCTTGTCGGGGAAATAGGCATAGATCGTTGCCTTCGACACCCCGGCCTCGCGCGCGATGTCATCGACCGAGGCGCGTTCGAACCCGTCACGCAGGAATATCTTGCGCGCCCCTTCCAGCACCTGGTCGAACTTGCGACCGCGCCTGACCCCCTGATCTGCCGTGATGTTCATGGTTCCCCCGTCGGGGAACCATAAGGCATCGAACACGGCAGCCGCAAGCGATGCCCGGGGGCTGGGATCACTCCTCAGGCTGGCAGACCTCAACCGTCGCCGCCTCGCCGCAGCCTTTGGTAGAAGGCGTGATGACGGGATCGGGAAAGGTCAAGTGCGGCAGGTTCACCGAAGATGTCCCCGCGAACCAGGGAAAAGTGAAAACGGCGGCAAGGATCAAGGCGGCGGTTACGGTCAAGGCTTTCATCGCTGTCTCCATTCTGAACCCATCGGTTCACATTAAATGAACTGTTCGGTTCAAATTCGCAAGCAAAAAGTGAACTTCCAAGTTCACAATTCGGTCTTGCTACCCCGGGTTGCCGCAGTAAATTAGAATCATTCCAGAGTTTGAGGCCCGAAGTGCTGTCATCCCTTGCCACCCGCCGCCGCTTTGCCGACCTGTCAGAGCAAGAGGTGCTGGCCCTCGCCATCTCCTCCGAAGAAGACGACGCCCGCATCTACCGCAGCTTTGGCGAGCGGCTGCGGGGCGACTTTCCCGCCTCGGCCGCCGTTTTCGACGGCATGGCCGCCGAGGAGGACAGCCACCGCCAGCGCCTGATTGATCTGCATCGCCAGCGCTTTGGCGAGGTCATCCCGCTGTTGCGCCGCGAACATGTGGCGGGGTTTTACGCGCGCCGCCCGGTCTGGCTGGCCAAGACATTGCCGCTGGAAACGATCCGGGGCGAGGCGCAGGCGATGGAGCAGTCCGCCCGGGATTTCTACCTTCGTGCCGCTGCGCGCACCACCGATGCTGCCACCCGCCGGCTGATGGGCGACCTTGCCGCCGCCGAGGCAGGTCACGAACGCCACGCGGCGGGTCTGGAACAAAAGCATCTGACCAAAGATGCCCGCGCGGATGAAAACCAGACCGCCAAGCGCCAGTTCATCCTGACTTGGGTGCAGCCTGGGCTGGCGGGGCTGATGGACGGATCGGTCTCGACCCTGGCACCGATCTTTGCCACCGCCTTTGCCACGCAAGACACCTGGACCACCTTTCTGGTCGGGGCCGCGGCATCGGTCGGGGCCGGTATCTCGATGGGGTTCACCGAAGCCGCGCATGACGACGGCGTGCTCTCAGGGCGCGGCAGCCCGTGGAAGCGGGGGCTGGCCAGCGGCGTCATGACCACGCTGGGCGGGATGGGCCACGCGCTGCCCTATCTGATCCCCGATTTCTGGACTGCGACGACCATTGCGATTGCCGTGGTCTTTGTCGAACTATGGACCATCGCCTGGATCCAGAACCGCTATCTTGAGACGCCCTTCCTGCGCGCGGCCTTGCAGGTCGTGCTGGGCGGTGCTTTGGTCTTTGCCGCCGGGGTGCTGATCGGGGGCGGATGATGTACACGAAGGGCGAAGTCCGCTATCAGCCGCTGCCTTTGCCAGACCGGGTGCAACTGGACGCAGCGGCCTCGCTCGCCGCCGTCGAAGGCTTTGTGGCCTATATGCGCAAGCGCCATTCAGTCCGCGACTATGCCCCGACCCCGGTGCCCGAATCGGTGATCGCGGCCTGCATCGCCGCGGCTGGCAGCGCGCCCTCCGGGGCGAACCATCAGCCTTGGCATTTTGTGGCCATCTCGGACCCGGCGATGAAGGCACGCATCCGCGAGGGGGCCGAGGCCGAAGAGCGCGCCTTTTATGCCGGGGCGGGGGGGGACGAATGGCTGGCAGCCCTTGAACCGATCGGCACAGGCGTTGCGAAACCGCACCTGACCGACGCGCCCTGGCTGATCGTGATCTTTGCCCAGCGGTACGGAATGACCAGGGACGGAAACCGCTACAAGAACTATTACGTCCCCGAAAGCGTCGGCATCGCCACCGGTTTCCTGATCGCGGCCATTCATCATGCGGGACTTGTGTGCCTGGAACACACGCCGAACCCGATGTCTTTCCTGGGCCCCCTGTGCGGCAGGCCGGCGCAGGAAAAGCCGGTGATGATCCTGCCGGTCGGTTACCCTGCCGCGACGGCCACCGTCCCCGCAGTGGCCAAGCGCAAGAAACCCCTGGCCGAAATCATGAGCTTTTTTCGACCAGATGCAGCGTAGCCAACCGACCCGGGCCATCGGGTTTGGGCGCTGCATCGTCGTCGGATGGGGTCTGGCGACCGTCCGGGCTGGTTTGCGAACCGGCTTGCGCTTCGGGTACGGTCGGCTCGGTCACGGCGGTGTCTGACTCCATGTTTGCTTCGGGGGCCTCCGCTGTACGCTCGAAGTCGGCCGAGGGCGCCGGTTTTGGCCGTGGGGTTGCCGTCGAACGCGCCTGCGCCTGCCCCTTCTCTCGGACCGAGGCGTCGTTGAGTTTGATGATGCAGAAGCTGATGTTGTCCTGGTCGGGGTCGGCGAGTTTGCCCAGCTCTTCCAGCAGGCGTTCGGCGATCTCGGTAGAGCGGTTCTTGCGGTATTTCGCCAGCACCTTCTCGATCTGGGCATTCGTCAGGAACT